>OBAR01000075.1_pt1 | contig 132564 bp, 101 predicted proteins | sample 1517911 | NCBI WGS metagenome assembly OBAR01 (sample SAMN04571709, study PRJEB22368) | human gut metagenome | biome: human gut; material: stool | host: Homo sapiens | place: Luxembourg | collected 2012-10-26
CTAATGGCGGTCATTAGAAATAAAGAAAAGCGCTCTTTCTAATGACCGATTTGGGATAAAACTAAAGTAAATGCTATTCCTGAATTCTCATATTATTGTTGATTTTGAGTTTATTTTATAATTTAAAATCTGAGTTTAACACCCGCATTCATTACAAATCCATCCAAAGGAGCATAAATATCCCGGAAAACAGGATTAGATATACTTCCGGTATATATAGTATCAAAGCGGGTTTGCCGTCTGTCGGTGAAGTTTTCAAAGTTAGCATACAATGAAAACATCTCCCATATTTTTTCAATCATGAAGCCGCACACCACATATTGTTTTCCTTTTTGTCCGTCTCCTAGTTTTTGGGGGCTGAAATAATAAGCCTCTAATCCTATTTTCCATTTATCTTCTACTTCATACATTAGAATACTGTTCAACCTATGTTTCGGAGTTAATATATTCTCTTGTTTCACCCCATTTTCTTTGGTTCGGGTATCGGTGTATGTATAGCCTAAGTATAAGTGGAAATCTTTGTATCCGATTTTTACATTCGTTTCTCCTCCTTTGCTATCTGTATTGCCGGATATGTTGTTAAGTCGATATAGCCCATCTTTTGTAGATTGCAATAATAAAGGATTATCGAGATAAGTGTAGAAGAATAATTGGTTTATGCTGAAAGTTACATTTCCATCGAAGATTGATGTGACATAATTAAAGTCTAAATTCAAACCATAACTTCTTTCGAGCTTGTTATTGTCTTTATCAATTGGCAATACATTCTGATATTGTAGCCTTTCGCTATCCTCTGTAAATATGGTAGGTGATTTATAGCCAAATCCTCCTCCAAGTCGAGATGAAAACTTATCCGTAATTTTGAAATGTGCAGAAACTCGTGGTAGAATTGCTGCGCCATAATCCGGAATATAGTCTGCTCTTAATCCGGTTTCCAGATTCAACCATTTTGTTGCCTCCCAATTGTTTTGTACGAATGCTCCCATGGTTGTCTGGTTGTAGTCTCTTAACTGAAAATCAGTAAGTTTCTTTTCATCAAATTTCTCTGTCCATAAGTTGAGACCAGCCACCCATTCTGTTTTTTGATTCGTGCGTGTGTAAGTCAATTCACTAAAGGTAGATACCTGAGTACCTTCAAAAGTATAAGTGGGTACACCGATATTTCTATTGAAGTATGTTACACTGTTTTTGAAATCAATTCTGTCTTTTTCGCCGAATTTGTGTTCGAATGTCAGTTGTGTGGAATGTCTTTGAGTCTTGTTTTTCTCGAAATAGGAATGTGTGTCATTTCCATTTCCTTTAATATACTCAATATCCCCGCCCAAACGGTCTTCAAACATAGCATTTAGCCCTACACTCATTTGCGTGTTCTCTGAAAAATAGAGAAATAATTTGGGGTTGAAGACATATCTGTCAAACTGCGGAATGGCTGTGAATCCGGTGTTAGAGGGGTCGTAAGCCCAATTTCTGTTGTAGGAAGCAAAAATGGTTGTACCGACCTTTTTGAATCGTTGCCCATAGAAAGCGCTGACGTCCAAACCTTTTCCGGATGTCCCGTTAAGATGCAGACCTAAATCTCTTTTCTCTTCGGGAGTTTTTGAGATAAGATTAATCAAGCCTGCTATTGCTCCACCGCCATATAAAGTTGAAGTTGAGCCTTTGATGATTTCCACTTGTTTTAAGTCAAGAGGTGGCGTTTGCAATAATCCCAGTCCGCTCGCTGCACCAGCAAAAACGGGGAATCCATCTTTTAATATTTGTGTATATCTGCCATCCAATCCTTGTATGCGGATTGATGCATTTCCGGATGTGGCAGAAGTTTGCTGGGTGATAATACCTGTGCTTTCGTTTAGTAACATACGAATGTCGCCCGGTTTCATGCTCCCTTTTTCTTCTAGTTCTTCGCTTGAAATAAATTCAACACGGGTCGGGATGTTTTGAATAGTGCGTGTACCTCTGGTTGAAGAAATGGTAACTTCTTCCAGCATTTCATCATCTTGTTCCAAGAAGATTTCGACCGGAGCTGAAGAAGATAAAGGGAATGTGTATGATTTGGTTTCCGATTCATAGCCTAAGTAGCTGAATGTGATATGTTGCTTTCCGTCAGGTATGTTCGAAATGGTGATTATTCCGTTTTCATCTGAGCTTGCTCCATTGGCGGTTTTATTAAGAACGGCATTCACGCCAACCAGTATCTCTTTAGTATCTCCGTCTTTAACGATTGCTTTAAATATGTTTTGCGCACAAATGCTTTGTGCCAGCAATGTAATTATTGCCAGTGCTATTAATTTAATTTTCATTTTTCTTGTTTTGTCAATTTAGTGCCACACACTTAATCTGTATTATAATAAGTGCACGACGTACTGGTGATGAAACAGCGGTTTCATCATCATGAATTTAATAAATAAATGGTGAGGTCATATTAATTATGACATACAGAAATCTGCTAAATTCATCAGCTTAGGCGGCTGCCAAATTGAGGAAGAGAAATGAGGAATCATTTTCTCTTTGTAAAACGAAAGGTTATTATTTAATAGAATTAATTCGGCGGTTGGTGAATGAAACAATTTGGGTATTGGACAACCTGTGCATGTGTTGCAATGTAGAAATGGTGAACAATTGCAGTCTGTACATGAGGAACCATCATTATCAGCACATGGTTCTTCTGTTTGTTCATTAGCACATTGAAACAGACATTTGTCCTCAAGAAAGCATGGAACTGTTGATAATAACAGCACCCATAAAGCTAATATGTAGGACAAATGTTTCATTAATATCTATGCTTTGTTCTAATTTTGAGCTGCAAAATTAGTTATTTATATTTTATAAACAAAACATTCTGCAATTTTTATTATATCTATTAAGAAGTTTGACAATTTTATGGTGAGGTGACCGCTACTGACACTCATTATCTTGTTTTCATTCCAAAGAGAAACGATAGTTCCGGATGTTGAGGTCGGTAGAATTGCAAATCGCACTCGTTATTTATTTAATTAAAATAAGCAAATCCCTATATACAAGATTCTATTTCTTATTTGTAGGGATTTGTTACTTTGTATTTACAACTTCATTCCTTTTCCTTTTTTGATGGTTGGGTGGGTCGATTGTTTCAAGTTATTATAGAGTTTGTAAAACTGCTCCTTAAACCAGTCAAAAATATTCTTCCCATTAATATGTAGGACAAAACGCTGCTTTTTATCTTCTTGTACTATCTTTATTTGAGCAGTGGCATTTGTAACGGACAAACTACGCCTGTATTCTTCCGAATATAGGTTTCCACTATATTCCAACGGTCTGAAAGTAAAAAGGCGGTCTGTCTGTTCCATAGTAAAACCAGCCGCAAGACAAAATTTCTCCATGCGGAATGCATCATCGAAAAGCGGAAATCATCTGCAAGCACGATTTATCCATTTCTTCAAGGCGTTTGTTTCCCCCTTTTGCTCATTTTGTTCCTTAATATACTTTGCCTGTACTTCTGTCAATTCTCTACCGTGCTGTCTCCGTTGTTCCTGTATCAAAGTTAGCAGTTTTTCTATTCCTTCATCACGGACGGCTATCTCTCCACGCAACAGTTCATTCTCCTGTTTCAACTCTTTAATTTCTCCGCCACCCAAAAGAGAACCGACTTTTGCAATAAGGGCGGTTTTCGCTTCCGTTTTGACAACCTCCAGCTTTTCCGTATTGATTTCTCTTTTTACCTGCTTTAGCTGCTTCTCCGCTTCTTGCTTCTCTATTTGAAGTTGTTGAACATCGGTTTCAAGTTCACCCGTCTGCCGCTTCAAATCACGGTAATATTGGGCTGTAGTGCTATGTCTTGCTTCCGATCCACGTACACCACGCTGCAAACCGTATCTCTCCATAACTTTAGCGTAATCATCGTGATAGGCTACCAACCTGTCACGGTTCAACACATCATCTGCACACAATCGAGCTGTATCGGTTTTCTTGCGATAGGTGCGTTTTCCCTCCGTTTGCTTTTTCTGCTTCGCCTTTCTGCGCTCACCCGTTACTATCGGCATAATGGTAGCATGTATGTGCGGTGTGGTTTCGTCCATGTGAAGAACTGCGGAAACGGTGTTCTCCTTTCCGAAAGTTTTGTGCAACCATTGCATACTATCGTCACACCATTCATCTATACGTCCGTCCTGTTGTATCTTCATCATGGCTTCGTGCGTTCCCGACAGCATAACACGAATAGCCCTTACTTGGTCAGGCGTAATTTTGCGCTTGATGCCTGCCGACTTGATGCGGTGGGCTATCGCTTCGTCACGTTCCGTTACTCCTTCGGGCAGTTGTGCAAGTTCCCGATTAAGGTGCGTTCGTGTGGGGTCAACGTTAGACGCTATCACCCGGCGTTCAATGTGGTCGGACATCCGGGCATCGGATGCGCCTTTTGCTTTCTTGAAATCAAGGGTAAAATATCCCATATTGAAATACATTTTTTCGTTAGACAATTCCGCTTGCCTTGCATACGTGCCGCATGGCTAACGGGGTTTCAAAAGGGGCGATGCCCCTTTGCTCGATAGGGTGTTTTTAGCGGTGCTTGCACTGCGTTAAGAAAACGCCCTATTGAGCTATGGCTTTTCTTGATTTAAAAGCCTGTGGGGTGCGTGCGGCGGTTACATCCTAAAACCTTTGCCTTTCTTCTTGGGTGGTTGCTGCACCTGCCTTTCGGTCTGTTTTGTCGGCTGTGGGAACTCTAACGACTGCGACAATTTCTTACCCATAAGATAGTCGTTCAAATCCTTATAGTTGCTATAGATACGAGAAGAATCTCGGACATGCCAGCCGTATTCCCGGTGCAACTCCTGCACGGCTTTCATTCCTGCCGCATCGTTATCGAAAAAGCAATGTATATGTTCATAATTCCCTAACGGGTACAACGCTTTAGAGAGATTGGAAACAGAGTTCAAAATGATGTAGTCCTGTTTGTCAAGGTTGGGATAGGTGGAACAGGATTTCTGCCGCAAGGTCAGGAAAGAAAGATAATCCATAAATCCCTCGAACATGTAGCAGGTTTCTCTCGGCTCTTCCGCCTGTCGTATATAAGTGATGGTTAGTTATAAGGCTCTAAATACAATATTTGTAAGCCGACTTATCAGCTGCAAGAGGGTGGTCAGTGAAAAATATCCCTCCCGTCATTCGGAAATATTCCGAAAAGACCTACCTTTGCAGCATTCCGGAATTTCCGGAAGTTTTTTAGTGACACGAGAATCTTTAGGTACTTATGAAGCTCAACAGTCAACCAATGACTATCAATGAGGCATTCCGGTTGTATTATCGTCCGTTGTGTCTGTATGCTCTCCACTATTTAGGTGACACGGAAGAGGTCGAAGATGTAGTCCAGGATTGCTTCGTCGACTTGTGGGTCCGCATGAAGGCGGACCGGACTCCCATTGAAAACGTGAAGTCTTACATGTATTCCATGGTGAGGAACCGTTGTCTGGATGCCCGGAGCCCCGGGCTGGCTCTCAGAGACCTGCGTCCCCTTGACCTGGAGGAGCTCCTTACTGACGAAGAATGTGAGGAACGTTCGTTCGTCGAGGCTCGTCTGTGGACTGCCATCGATGCCCTTCCCACCCGTTGTCGCGAAGCCTTCCTGCTCAGCAAACGTGACGGACTGACTTATGAGGAGATTGCCCGGAGGCTCGACATCTCCGTCAATACCGTCCGGAACCATGTGAGCAAGGCGCTCAAAATCCTGAAAGAGGGCGGACGGACTGTCTATTATTTCTTTTTCGGCTGAATGGTTGCCCGTGAATGGTTGACAGATTGCAACCCAGTCAGACAAATTCCTTTACAGAATTGATGAAAATGCCGTTCCCGGCTAACGCGTACTTTTGAAAAATCGGGCAAAGTAGGCTTTTTTAGGAATATTCATGCGAAACGGTTTGCATGGATATGTAGAAATCGGGGCAAAAACGAATAATTATACCGCGAAACAATATTGTTTCACTCTTCAAACAATATTGTTTGACGTGCCAAACACAAGTGTTTGACGTCCCAAACAATATTGTTTCATCCGCCGAAGTCAAATGTTCGGAAGAAAAAAACACTTGATTTGCATTTCTAAAACACTATTTTAGAACTATTCACCTCTAGTTTGTTGCCGGAAGCGTCCGATTGAGAGGTGTGAAAAGGTATGGTATGTTTCCTGATATTGTTTCCGTATGATGTCCCGTGAGTCTGTTTTTGTGCTGTTTGGATGTCGTATGAGTGGATCGGGTGTCAATGTGTATTTCGCGAATCGCCCGAGAAGGCCCTCCGAATCCATAAAGCCGTATTTTGGTGCGAGGAATGCATTTTCAGAGGGGTTCATTTGACGTTTTGACACTTTGACAAAGGGAGAGTGGAAGAATGGATGTATTTGCATGTGTGCTTTGAAGTGATAAATTGAAAGGATGTGTTTTCTTTTGTTTTGATAGAAAAATGACGCTTTTTATCTCTGTTTGGAGTCTTTGTGTTTTTATTTTTCGCCTTTGTTGTGTATGTGAAAGAGAATATCTAATTTTGCGCCCGCTTTGGAAAAAGGAAAATGTTTTAAATTGAAAGTAGAATATGAAAATCATCTGGTCTGTACGGTCTTTTAATTTTACGAACATACCGTAATGGGTTGGTATTGTGAGTGATTTGTTGTTGTATTGTAAAGGTGAAAAATAAGAAGTTGTGTCGTGCCCGGTCCGTGTTGGCTGGGGTGCGGCAAAATAGAAAAGAAGAATTTCCATGTTTACTTTTATTTTGATGATGTTGCTCGGTGTCCTGATAGGATATTCGTTGCGCAACCGTTCGAAGATTCGTAAAGTCAACTCCTTGATTCATGGGGTGGTCTGGCTGATGCTGGGACTGCTGGGATGTTCCATCGGACAGAATCGTCTGATTGTCGACCACCTGAGTTATTTCTGCGGACAGGCGGCAGTCATTTCGTTGCTCAGCGTTCTGGGAAGCCTGTTGGGTTCGGTGTTGGTGTATCACCTGTTTTTCAATAAGAAAGGAGCAAGCCGTGAGAAGTAGTCTGATTACGTTGCTGTTTTTTCTGCTGGGTGGGGTTGTCGGAGCCTATGCCTCGGTGAGTGTCGACACCCATCGTGCGTCGGTCTATGTGCTCTATCTGCTGATGCTCCTACTGGGCATCAGTCTGGGGTGCAGCCGCGACCCGAAACAGATTGTCGCTTCGTTGCGTCCGGATGCCTTGCTGTTGCCGTTGGCCACGGTTGGTGGTACGCTGCTGTTTTCGGCGATGGGCGGATTCCTGTTGAGTCGGTGGACGGCGTTCGACTGCATGGCGGTCGGCAGCGGTTTTGCCTACTATTCCGTGTCATCCATCCTGATTACCGAGATCAAGTCGGCTTCCTTGGGTGTTCAGGTCGCTACCGAACTGGGCACCATCGCCCTGCTCTCAAACATCTTCCGTGAGATGGCAGCCCTGCTTTGTGCTCCGCTGTTCCGCCGCTACTTCGGCTACCTGGCTCCGATTTCCGCCGCAGGCATCGGTTCGGCAGATATCTCGTTGCCCGCCATAGCCCGCTATTCCGGTCCGGATGCCATTCCGTTGGCCATCATTCACGGACTGCTTATTGAAATCAGCATGCCGTTCTTCGTCTCCCTGTTCTGCCGGTTGTGATTTGCTCCCTTTATTTTGGGTATTATGCTGGGGAAACATTATGCTTGCGTTGCATAATTTTACCCCGAATCGGTCATTCTACCAACTGACCCCATGAAAAGAAAATACATTTTGCTCATTGTTGCCGTTCTCCTTGTGGGCTTGTCCTGTGCCGTCGGCAGATTAGTTCCTTCTTTGCCCAACAAGGCATTGACTGGGCGGGACGTGTGATTGACAGCCGGGAGACGGTGACGTTCCGAAGCGACCGGGTAGACTCCCTGTATGCGAAGAAACGTTATGCCTATTTCCTGTTCACGCAGGGAGAGGGGAGGGGTGCTGATGACATCGTGTGTTCCCTTCCGCAGGACTCCGTGCTGGCTGTCAAATCCGTCGGACTCCCGGCGTGTTCTCCGGACGAGCCTTTTGATACCTTGTCGTTGCCGGTTTCGGTTCTGGAACTGATGGTCAGAAAGGACGACCCGGCAGCTCTGTTCCGCGTCCTTTCCGTGGAACAGGATTCTGTCGGTGCCTATTATCGGCTGAAGAGACTTCCTGTCCGGGAATGACCGTTCAGCCCGATGCCTCACGGACAACCATCCTCAACCGTCAATAGCCCAGCTCCTGGATGCACGGGATGAAAGGCTTCCAGAAGGGGAGGCGGCTCTTGTGCATGAACCCGTGACAACCCATGGGGAGGCGGCGTCCGTTCAGCTCGTGACAGACCTGGGGCTTCAGGTCGTAGGCAAACTGGAGGGCTGTCTCGACCGTCGGATAACGGAACTCCCGGGGAACGAGCGCCCAGAAGATGTCTTCGTTGTGGAGGTCATCCTGACGGGCGTTGAAGGCGGCGATTTCGTCGGCGTAGGTACTGCATGCCTGACGGAAGGCAGCCACGCGGCGCAGGCAGAGACCGCCGTTGCCGATGCGGCCGAACATGCGGGAACGCGGAAGGTCCCGTCGGCTGAAAAAGTCCTTCAGGGCAAGCCACTGACGGAACGGAAAACGGCGGTAACGCGGACGCAACGGCCAGGGAGCAGCCACCAGGTCATAGCCCTTCCGACACCAGGCGGCAAGTTCGTCGCGGAACAGCCAGGCATCGAGGTGGCAGATGAAGATGTACTCGGTGTCGGCAAACAGGTCGTAGAACGAGCGCGACAGCATCATCTCGTTGTAGCCCGCAATGCCGCGTCGGGTGCCCAGCCAGTCGGGGCTGACCCGCATGACTTCAACCGACGGATAGACGGTGCTGAGCGGACGGATGTCCAGCCCTTCGGGAATCAGGAAGAGGGTGGGGTAGGCCGACAGGAGGCGAAGGGTGTTGTCGAGCGAGGCGCGCTCCCAGTCTTTCAACGTGGTGCGGTAGATGGGGATAATGACTTTAACGAGGTTGTCCATAGGGGCATGTTTGATTGGCAAATTGTGAGAGGTGAATCCGGTCGCAAAAGTAACGATTCGCAGGTAAATCCTCGCTATAATCTGTCAATTTTTATGTCCTGTGTTGCATCCTGACGCCTCCCGTGTTTCCTATTTTTCACTAAAAACAGCCAATCCGCTTCCGTTTTATGTGGCACTTATAAGCGAAAAGTTTACCTTTGCACCTAATTATTAAAGGAATTCAACTTTCGCATGTTCAAGTTGTAGTCGACAGGGAGCTTCCTTGTCCCATCTCCATTGAATCTCCCGTTGACTGGAAGTTGGGCGTATGCGGAACTTACGCTAAAGAAGAAACTGAATTATGTCGTGTATATTGCATATTGAGACCTCAACGCAGGTGTGCTCGGTGGCGTTGAGCGAAGACGGACAATGCATCTTTTCAAAGACTGATTTCGAGGGACCCTCCCATGCCGTGACGCTGGGCGTATATGTGGACGAGGCATTGTCGTTTGCCGACAGCCATGCCATCCCTCTCGACGCCGTGGCGGTGAGCTGCGGTCCCGGTTCGTATACGGGCCTGCGCATCGGTGTTTCGATGGCAAAGGGCATCTGCTACGGACGCAACCTTCCGCTTATCGGCATCCCGACGCCGGAAGTGATGTGTGTCCCCCTGCTGCTGGATGAAGAGCTGCCCGAGGATGCCTTGCTCTGTCCGATGATTGATGCCCGACGGATGGAGGTCTATGCAGCCCTCTACGACCGTGCCCTGCATCCCGTGCGCGAGATTGAGGCGGTCATCATCGACGAGTCGTCCTACGAGGACTACCTCAACCGCGGTCCGGTCTATTTCTTCGGCAACGGTGCTGCCAAGTGCAAGGAGAAAATCCTGCATCCCAATGCGCGCTTTGTCGAGGACATCCATCCGCTTGCCAAGTGGATGTTCCCCCTTGCCGAGAAGGCATTTGCCCGCGGAGACTTCAAGGACGTCGCCTATTTCGAACCGTTCTACCTGAAGGAGTTCGTGGCTTCCAAGCCGAAGAAGCTGCTGTGAGACAGGCATTCCCGTGAAACCGATAGCCCTGTCTCCCCCGTTTTCCCCTTTTTTCAACCAACGAATTATGAATCAAGAATACAATTATAACACCCAACGTAAGAAAATGGCGCTTCCGGAGTACGGACGGAGCGTGCAGAACATGGTCGACCACGCGTTGACCATCGAAGACCGTGCAGAACGTCAACGCTGTGCCAACACCATCGTCAACATCATGGGAGGCATGTTCCCCCAACTGCGCGAAGTCCCCGACTTCAAGCACAAGCTGTGGGACCACCTCGCCATCATGTCGGACTTCAAGCTGGACATCGACTACCCCTATGAGATTGTCCGTCCGGACTACCTGAACGTGAAGCCTGACCGCATCCCCTATTCCAGCGGTAAAATCCGCTACCGGCATTACGGGCGTGCCATCGAGCTGCTCATCCAGAAAGCCGTGGAGATGCCTGAAGGCGAAGAGCGCGACCAGCTCATTGCCCTGACCGCAAGCCACATGAAGAAGGACTACATCACCTGGAACAAGGACACGGTGGAAGACCAGAAAATCTATGACGACATCTACGAGATGTCCGGAGGAGCCATCCGTCTGAGCGACGAGAACTTCCACCTGGGCATCACCGCACCGCAGCAGCACCAACAGCCGCAGCGGCAGTTCCAGCAGCAGCGCAAACGCTATTCGAACAATAACCAGAAACGCAAATATTGAAACGTGGAGACGTCCCCCCGTCTCTCGTCAACCTTAAAAACTAACCACTATGGCAGCATTTGTGATAGAAGGCGGACATCGCCTCAAGGGCGACATCTATCCGCAGGGAGCCAAGAACGAAGTACTCCAGATTCTTTGTGCCACGTTGTTGACACACGAAAAAGTGACCATTCATAACGTGCCCGACATCCTCGATGTGAACAACCTCATCCAGTTGCTGCGCGACATGGGGGTGAAGGTGACGCGCGAAGGGGTCAGCTCCTACAGCTTCATCGCCGACGATGTGGACCTGGAGTTCGCCTCCGGAGAAGTGTTCCTGAAGAAGTGTGCCAAGCTGCGCGGCTCGGTGATGCTCATCGGGGCGATGCTGGGACGTTGCGGACAGGCCGTCTATGCCAAACCCGGTGGCGACCAGATCGGACGACGTCGGCTCGACACCCACTTCATCGGCATCCAACGTCTGGGAGCGGAATTCCACTACGACGAGGAACTGAAGGCATACGTCATCAAGGCAGAACACCTGAAGGGGACGTACATGCTGCTCGACGAGGCGTCCGTCACCGGAACGGCAAACATCATCATGACTGCCGTGAAGGCGGAAGGGACCACCGTCATCTACAACGCTGCCTGCGAGCCGTACATACAACAGCTCTGCCGCATGCTCAACCGCATGGGGGCACGCATCAGCGGAATCGCCTCCAACCTCCTCACCATCGAAGGGGTGGAGGAACTGCACGGATGCGAGCACACCGTCCTGCCTGACATGATCGAGGTGGGAAGCTTCATCGGCATGGCTGCCATGACACAGAGCGAAATCACCATCAAGAACGTCTCCTACGAGAACCTGGGCATCATCCCCGAGAGCTTCCGTCGGCTGGGCATCACGCTCGAACAGTGGGGCGACGACATCTTCGTCCCCGAGCAGAAATACTACGCCGTGGAGTCGTTCATGGACGGTTCCATCCTCACACTCGCCGATGCGCCCTGGCCCGGACTGACGCCCGACCTGCTGAGCGTGATGCTCGTGGTGGCGACACAGGCACGGGGCAGCGTGCTCATCCATCAGAAGATGTTCGAGAGCCGCCTCTTCTTCGTCGACAAGCTCATCGACATGGGCGCGCAAATCATCCTGTGCGACCCGCACCGCGCCGTGGTCATCGGGCACGACCGCAAGTTCCGCCTGAGAGGAGGGAACATGGCATCGCCCGACATCCGTGCAGGTATCGCCCTGCTCATCGCCGCCATGAGTGCCGACGGCATCAGCCGCATCAGTAACGTGGAGCAGATTGACCGTGGCTATCAGGACATCGAACGACGGTTGAACGCACTGGGGGCAGGCATCACACGAATCTGAACAAACTGCCTCATGATAAAGAAAGAAGACGTATATAAGATAGGTGTGCTCAACAAGCCGCACGGCGTCAAGGGGGAGGTCGCATTCACCTTCACCGACGATGTGTTCGACCGCGTGGATTGCGACTACCTGATTTGCCTCATGGACGGCATCCTCGTGCCGTTCTTCATCGAGGAGTACCGCTTCAAGTCCGACAGCGTGGCGCTGGTCAAGTTTGAGGACATCGACACGGCGGAACAGGCGCGGCGCTTCACCAACGTGGAAGTCTATTTCCCCCTCCACCTTGCCACCGAGGCGGACAGCGACGAGCTGTCATGGGCCTACTTCGTCGGTTTCGAGGTGGCGGACGTGCATCACGGCGACCTGGGCCCCGTCACCCACGTGGACGAGTCGACCATCAACACCCTGTTCGTCATCAATCACGACGGTCGCGAGCTGCTCGTCCCCGCACGGGAAGAGTTCATCCGCGAACTGGACCACGAGCACCGGAAGATGCTGCTGCAGCTGCCTGACGGACTGCTCCACCTCGACAGCGTCCCCGCAGCGGAACAGGAAGAGTAACCATTCATCACGGAGCATCCACCCATGAAGAGAAAGCGGTTTTGGCATAACATCAAGTTCAAGTACAAGCTGACCATCGTCAACGAGAGCACCCTCGAGGAGGTTGTCGGGCTGCACGTGTCGAAGCTCAACGGACTGTCCGTGCTGCTGGCGGTCTGCGTGGTGCTGTTCGTCATCGTCGCCCTCATCGTCTCGTTCACGCCCCTGCGCAACTACCTGCCGGGCTACATGAACAGCGAGGTGCGCAAGCAGATTGTCGACAATGCCCTGCTCGCCGACTCGCTCCACCGACTGCTCGACCGCCAGAACCTCTACATCATGAACATCCAGGACATTATCCGCGGCGAGGTGAAGCCCGACTCCGTCCGCTCCATCGATTCGCTCACCGTGCAACGCTCCGAGGCACTGATGGAACGTACGCAGAACGAAGAGCGCTTCCGCAAGGAGTTCGAGGAGCAGGAGAAGTACAACCTTGCCGCCGTCAAGGGGCGCACCGGAGTGGCGGACGCCATCTTCTACCGTCCCGTGCGCGGCATGCTGACCCATGACTTCAATCCCGACGACCGCCACTTCGGCGTGGACATCGCTGCCGGAGCCGACGAGAGCATCCTCGCCACGCTCGACGGGACAGTCATCTTCAGCGGTTATACAGCGGACGCCGGACACGTCATCGCCCTGCAACACGGCAGCAACCTCGTCTCGGTCTACAAGCACTGCGGCTCCCTGCTCAAGTCGCTCGGCGACAAGGTCGCGGCAGGCGAAGTCATCGCCCTCGTGGGACGCCCCGACGGCACCACCGGCGGACCGCACCTCCACTTCGAGCTGTGGCACCGCGGACAGGTGCTCAACCCCGCCCAATTCATTGTCTTCTAAATCCTCACATCCATGAATAAAGCAACCGAACCAATGAAAAAACAAATAGCCATCCTGGGCTCGACAGGCTCCATCGGCACGCAGGCGTTGCAAGTCATCGCCGAGCACTCCGACCTCTATGAAGCCTACGCACTGACGGCGCACAACCAGGTGGACCTGCTCATCGAGCAAGCCCGACGTTTCATGCCCGAAGCCGTCGTGATAGCCAATCCCGACAAGTATGCCCGGCTGAAAGACGCCCTCGCCGACCTCCCCATCAAGGTCTATGCCGGCGAAGATGCCCTCTGCCAGATTGTGGAGTCCGCACCCATCGACATCGTGCTCACCGCCATGGTGGGTTACGCCGGACTGCGCCCCACGATGAACGCCATCCGTGCCGGGAAAGCCATCGCGCTGGCAAACAAGGAGACGCTCGTCGTAGCGGGCGACCTCATCACCCGCCTCGTGGACGAATACCACGTCCCCATCCTGCCGGTGGACTCCGAGCACTCCGCCGTGTTCCAATGCCTGGAGCCGGGCAATCCCCTGGAGAAGGTCATCCTCACCGCATCGGGCGGACCCTTCCGCACACTCACTGCCGAACAGCTTGCCACCGTCACCCGGGAGCAGGCGCTCAAGCACCCCAACTGGCACATGGGAGCGAAGATAACCATCGACTCCGCCTCGATGATGAACAAGGGCTTCGAGGTCATGGAGGCACGCTGGCTCTTCGGCGTACGTCCCGAGCAAATCGAGGTCGTCGTCCATCCGCAGTCCATCATCCACTCCATGGTGCAGTTCGCCGACGGGGCAGTGAAGGCACAACTCGGCATGCCCGACATGCGCGTGCCCATCCAGTTCGCCTTCTCCTATCCCAGACGGCTCCCGCTGTCGGTCGAGCGCATCGACTTCACCCGCTTCCATGAACTGACCTTCGAGCAACCCGACACACGCCGCTTCCGCAACCTGGCACTCGCCTACGATGCCCTCCACCGCGGAGGCAACATGCCCTGCATCGTCAATGCCGCCAACGAGGTCGTCGTCGAGGCGTTCCTCCACGACCGTATCTCCTTCCTCGGCATGAGCGACGTCATCGCCCGCACGATGGAGCGCGTCTCCTTCGTCGGCAGACCCACGTACGACGACTATGTGGCGACCGACGCCGAGGCACGCCGCGTGGCGGAAGAGCTGGTGGCATCCGGAGGCATACCGACACTGAAACCATAAAATTCACCGGACGCACGGAACGTACGTCCCCCTATAAATCCTAAAAAACAAACGAACACAAATGGAAACATTCTTAATCCGCGCCCTGCAACTCATGATGTCGCTCTCCCTGCTCGTCATCATCCACGAAGGAGGGCACTATCTCTTCGCCCGCCTGTTCAAGATACGGGTGGAGAAGTTCTATCTGTTCTTCGACGCCTGGTTTGCCCTCTTCCGCTACAAACCCAAGAACAGCCACACCGAGTACGGCATCGGCTGGCTGCCCCTGGGCGGATACGTGAAGATTGCCGGCATGATTGACGAGTCGATGGACAAGGAACAGATGGCAAAGCCACCCCAACCCTGGGAGTTCCGCTCGAAACCCGCCTGGCAACGCCTGCTGGTGATGATTGGCGGCGTGCTGTTCAACTTCCTCCTCGCCCTGTTCATCTACTCGATGATTCTCTTCACCTGGGGCGACAGCTACTATTCGCTCCCTGAGATGGACCGCGGCATGAAGTTCAACGAACGTGCCCAGAGCATCGGCTTCCGCGACGGAGACATCCTCCTGCGTGCCGACGACAAACCCTTCGAACGCTACGGCATGGACATGCTGCGCGACATTGTCGACGCCAAGGTTGTCACCGTCCGCCGCGACGGACGCGAGGAACAGGTCTACATCCCCGACGACCTCAGCCTGCTGACCGTCGGCAAGGAACAACCCATCTTCGTCGACATGCTCATCCCTGCCAAGGTCGATTCCGTCCTTCCCGGAAGCCCTGCCGGACGGGCAGGCGTGCAGCGTGGCGACAGCCTGATAGCCCTCAACGGCAAGCCGCTCAACTCCTGGAACGCCTTTCAGGAGGGACTCTCCTCGCTGCGTGACAAGGCAGCCATGAAACCCGACGCACGTGCTGAATACGCCGACGTCTCGCTCGCTGTCGTCCGTGCATCGGGCGTCACCGACACCCTGCACATGCAGCTTGACTCCACCTTCGTGGCAGGCGTCGTGGCAGCCCCGCTGACCGACTACTACAAGCCGCACGTGGTCGAATACAGCTTCCTGTCCTCGTTCCCCGCCGGTATCACCCACGGGGTGAACGTCCTCAAGGGTTACGTGAACGACATGAAGTACGTCTTCAGCAAGGAGGGCGCCGCCAGCCTGGGCGGTTTCGGCACCATCGGAAGCATCTTCCCCACGGAGTGGAACTGGCCCCGTTTCTGGGAGATGACCGCCTTCCTGAGCATCATCCTTGCCTTCATGAACATCCTGCCCATCCCCGCGCTCGACGGTGGGCACGTGCTCTTCCTCATCTACGAGATTGTCGCCCGCCGCAAGCCCAGCGACAAGTTCATGGAGCGTGCACAGGTGACAGGCATGGCGATTCTGTTCCTGCTTCTCATCTGGGCGAACTTCAACGACATCCTGCGCTTCCTCTTCTAGCGCATCCTGCGTCCCTGTGACCGTGACACCGCGCAATCTTCCTTCACGAGGTTGGTTGCGCGGTGTTTCTGTGTCCGTGCGTCCGTCTGTCTTTTTCAGCGGAAGCGTCGCCTGTCGTCATCCCCTTCCTTCCGCTTCTTTTCTTTTCCGCGGACGCCGTGTCAGTCGACATGCCTTCCTTCTCCTTCCTCCGCCTTGCGGATACGGCGTATCCAGCTCCAAAAGAAATTGTTTGGCGGAAGATAGGGCATATCCAGTGTCAAAAGGAATTATTTGTTAAAGGATACGTCATATCTAGCTTCAAAGTGAATCAGTTGTTAAAGGATACGACATATCCAGCTTCAAAGTTAATCAGTTGTTAAAGGATACGACGTATCCAGCTTCAAAGTTAATCCTTTGTTAAAGGATACGGCATATCCAGGACCAAAAGGAATTGCGGGACGAAAGAAACGGCATTTCCGAGGAGCGGAGAGGAGAGAAGGCGGGGGATGTCGACAGGCGGGGCGTCCGCTGACCCCCGGAGAAGGGTGTGAAAAAGGAAACGCGGACGAAGGGGATGTGGAGGTCCCTTTCGTCCGCGTGTTTTATGCTGTCTTGTAGCTCCTTGCGCCCCTTGTCAGCGGAAGCCGGAGGGGGAAGGACGGCGGCGCAAAGCATCAGCCCGACCCCAATGAAGAGTTTGTTCATGATTTTATAGTGTTTAGGTTTTCCGGACGGGCGATGTGTCCGTCCCTGCGATTTAGTCTTTCCAATCGAATACAAAGAGCAGGTGCTGCTTGTAGTCGTGCACGATAATGACAGCCCTGTATGGTGAGGATGGTTGATTTCATGGTGTGTGATGGGTGGTGTGAGGGGTTAATAATATGGGTCATGACACATTCCGTTCATGTCAGAAGGGAACGGGATGTGCTGCAAATATAGCCAAACAGACGATAAGGTGTATCGTTGTGTGGATGGAAAAGAGTCTACTCGTATGTTTATTCAATCCGTTTCCACACTCTGTCCCAATTCATGTCTCCGGTAAAACGGTTCTTCGATTGCCAGATGCGCACGGCTTTTCCGGCGATGTAGCTTTCCGGCAGCAAGCCCCAGTAGCGGCTGTCTTGAGAATTGTAACAGTTGTCACCTGCCATGAAGTAGTAGTTCTCCTTGAAACGGTATCGAACTAGTGTTTTACCGTTCAGATAACATTGCCCGTCTGAGTAAGAAAGACGTGTGCTTTGTTCCCATTCTATCAGATTCTTATATAGCCTGAAGTGGATACTGTCCATGGATATGATGTCACCTGCTGCCGGAACGTAGAGTGGTCCGAATTCCCGGATGTTCCATCTCAGGGTTGGATCGTATGGATAGGTATCATAGCAACGTCGGTTGATGAATTCCTTTCGTCCACGCTCTTCGGATAGTATGGCAGCCAGTCCGTCTTGCATTTCCACACAGCCGATACGGTCTGTCACTCCTCGTATGCGATAATGAGCATTATGTATTTCCACTGTATCACCGGGAAGAGCGATGCAACGTTTCACATAGTAAAGTTTAATATCGAAACCAATGCTGTCCCAACGTCCAGGGTAGGGGAAGTTAAATACCAACACTTCTCCGCGGCGAAAATATTCATGACCTTTTAGCCGACGGATAGTCAGCGGACGGTGATTCAAGGCATCCCAAATGTTGAATAGACGTGCTCCTTTCAGGGGCTTGTTTATCAATACATAGTCTCCCGGTTGCAACGTAGGTTCCATAGAGTCAGAGGGAATGGAAAAAGAGGCACAGAGAAAGACCTGTATCAGAATATACCCTGTCAGATAGACAGAGTAGCAGCCTATCATCCAGCCTGTGAATCTGAACAGTTTAGGTCCCCACCATGGCACCTCCTCCATTCCCAGACGTTCGGTTCGTATCATCTTTCTTTGGTTCATGAGTTACCAGAAAATCTGTATGCCGTCACGATATTCGAAGATGCGTTCATCCTGTCCGCGACTGTGATTTTTCAGATAAAGCAACGTTTCTGCCGGTACCCGGAATGTCAGTGAATCCGAGGTAGCTGTCTGCACACCTGCGGATTTCCAACTCTTATCACAGTAGAACAGTTCATAGTGGTCACCTCTCCGGATGTAGTCATCGCGGTTTCGCGGACTGTATACGATGCTGTGGACGATGTGTGGCGTTTTCAAGTCAAGACCGACCCAGCCTCCGTTAGCATTCGGATAATCGAAAGCTGTATAAGGATCTCCGTCGACAGCTTGGGTGTAATCGTGGTCAGATGCACCACCGGGCGTGCCGATGACATGTCCCTGTAAGGGTTGTCCGTTTTCATCGAAAAATGCTATTTCCGCCACGTTGCAGTGACTTCCATCTTTTCCCCGATAGCGTACAAACCGGTAAGTTTTTTTATTTCCCGAGTAAACCGTGGTAATTAGACGCATGGGGCGATCTTTGACGACATAGAGTGTATCTGTGTGACGGAAGCGACTGTCATTGCTCCCTTCGAAGACACCTCCAATCATCCGTCCGCTTACTCCATCAAGGTAGAGAGGAAATTTATGAAATACGGTGATAGATACTTGTTTCTGCTGTGGTGACAGGAAACGGATATCTCCTGTCGGTCGATCCAGTATGAATGGGTCGGAACGCATACGGAGGCTGTCACCTTCGAATGATGCCAGTCGGAATGCCATAAGTCCCTCTACATTTGTGAATACTGCTTTCCCATGGTGCACTTTACACCATGCCAGCGGAATCCAGTCCATCTTGCAGGAAGAGCAAAGGTAGAGCAGTTCCCCTTCTTTGGCAGGCGGATAGATGTTTCCGTTGTCAATGCTGACAGTGTGGTTTTGTTTTCCGGCATAGGCTGCGGTCACATCTTCCATACAGGGATAGCGGAAAGTGGCAGGCAGTTTTTCAGGTGGTGTGTCGAGTGCTTCGACCATCTGTCGGTTCAGGGTGAAGGTTTCCCGATAGACTTTTCCTTTCGGGTCCCAGTAAGCATCGGGGTTTCCCGGAGCTGTCATGTTATCGAGTAATGTGAAATAGTAGAAATTTCCTTTGCTGTCAAACATGGCGTTCCAGCTGTGGGGAGCATTCCGGTTGCCGCGCATGAGCATGATGTCTTTTGCACATGGCAGTCCTACGGCCCGATAAACGTAAAGTAGTAAGTCTGTCAGCTCCTTGCAACTGCCCGAATGCCACTCCACTACCTTGGGACCGATGTGCGGTGAAGGCTCAAACAATCCGGTGAAATAGACAGGTTCCTTGCGCAGAGAATCAAACAGGGCTTTAGAGACAAAGAGAGGGTCTTCACTTTGTGGCAACTTACGAACACTGTCCAATAATGGATTATATTGCTCGTAGACCTTCTTCCGCCATGACATCAGCCTTTCATCACCCACCCGGTAGGGGAGGATATATTCACAGAAGAGGTTGAAAGGTATCTGCTTTCCCCAAGGTTGCTCGCGCCAGACTTTAAATGCCCAGTCGATATTTTCTATCAGGTATTCGGGAGAGATGTTCACATCGCTTTTCTGCTTGAGTTCGCGAGGATTCAGTCGTCCGTAAGTCTTGGTCACGGAGTCCAACACTTGCTGTGGAGTATATCGTCCTGTCCCATGTAGTTCATAGAGCTTCAGCTGTGCATCCATGGAGGAAGCATCACGGGTGGAGTGAAATGGCAGGTTTTCGATGAGGAACACTGCAGCCCGATATTTCAGCGAATCATCCTTGCAGTGGTCCAACACACGTTGCAGTTGTGGATTTTCCGTCAATACATCATCTAATGTAGGGATGTATGTGTTCTGCTTGCTACAAGCGGATGCTAGAAGCAGTAGGATGAGAAGATGGTGTTTCATGAGAGGGTGAAGATATTTGATAAACGATATGGTTAATTTGTTTATACTATAACATTGACTAGTTTTTACTCCAATTTTTGAGACTAGAGCCTATCACGTAGAAAAGCGGAAAGTGATAGTATTATATTGATGAGTCGTTCATATCATAATACTTGGAAAAATTATACAGATAGACTGGTAAATCTCCATAAGCAGCAATTTATACATGGGTTATATTAGGCCTTTTAGGTCTAGATAGCCATACTGAATATCATCGTTAAAACAAATGATAAGTCTATTGTTTTCATGATCGTAGCAATAGCGCAGAATTTTGTAACCCACATCAATTGTTTTTAAGTAATTACCTTCTAGGTCGAATACGTTGAACTTAGTAGGGTAATAGTCGTCTGTTTGATTGTCTCCTCCTGAATAGGCCGCTATGACCATGTTTTTACAAAATACGGCATAACTGTAATAGTGTATTTTCTTTTTGGGATTCAGTTCCCAATTAGGTCCGTGTATGTTACAGATTAATTTACCACTGAAATCACAGAGAGTCATTAGGTCATGGAACTCATAGCATTCGGCATAAATGTTATTTTGAGGTGATATTCCACAAGTGACACGCTTATGTTGTATGTCAGGATATTCATAAGGCATGGGCTCACACTTTCCGGTGAATAGATTCCATTTAGCGACATGTGGACGGTAGTCAGATGAGCTATTAGGAAAAATGAAAAGTCCAATTCCGATACTGTCGCTAATCAGGGTATAGTCGCTAGGAAATTGTGCCGGATTTAAAGCTATAGCGTCTTTGATCGTATAGGTAGAGTCTGTCAGTGCGCTGTCTATACGACAGGAAAAGATTTTCATCTTTCCATAGTCTGTGATATAAATAGATTGTGGATTTTGATTGGTACCTAAAGTTCCAATACGAGTAATATCTTTCGGTCCTTCTCCTTGGTGAGCGAAACATCCCATATAATGAAAATCGTTCTTGTCAAATACATAAATTAGTTTATTTGTTGATTTTCCATCGGCAATCAGTAGATATTGCCCAGCAATATAAGGAGTTGAGTTCCCATTGATTAGAACAGTATCCATGTTTATCTCATGCACCTGAGTTTTGGCATCTATAACTTTGTCCCAGGCTGTATAGAATTTTTCAGTTTCTGAGTTCTGTGAGGCACAGGCCGCACAAAGGAGTATAATGAAATAATAGATTAGATGTTTCATTTTGTTTTTGGATTTAATAGCAGATTGTGCTAGTTATATTTATTAGTTAAAATGAAGTATGACAAAAAACTAATGGAATAAACTAACACAATCTGTTTATTTATTATTTAGAAATTGGAACCAGCTTCACGTGAATATGGGTACCAGCCATTGCAATAGCAGCCGTCTCCTGTTCCCATACAACCATTAGGACACAGCCAATTATAGCCTTCCCCACTAGCTAATGCCTCAACATTTGCCAATGAAACTCCTGACAATTCAATTCCTCTATTTTGGGATTGATATACTCCCATTCCGGCTACAGCTACAACAGCTACAGCTAAAACATATTTAACGATGTTCTTTTTCATGATACATTAATTTATTAGTTAGAGATTTTTTTTTCTGCACATCTATCCTTTCAGTGCAACTGTGAACGCATCACATTTCTTTTCTTTTTCTTACCTTTGTCGCGCCTCCTTTCTTTTTTAGGCAGGTACACGGGGAGCAGGATACTATGTTTGTCTATTCGAAGAAGATGCATAGCCGTGCTCCCTTTCTTTGTGGAGTCTGCCGGAATTTATATATAGTTGTTCTGAGTCATTCCACTTTCCCTTTTACCCGGACGGTCAGTATTCCACCTTCCACGTTGGTATAGATGCGCAGCGTTTTGTTCACATAGCCCGTCTGGTCGGGGCGGTAGACTATTCGTAACAACAAGTCTTTTCCCGGTGAAACAGGTCTCTTGTCAAATTGTGCCTGCAAACATCCACAATCGGTCACTACATCGTGGATGACCAACGGGTGATTGCCTGTGTTGGTGATGCGGAGTGAGTCGGTCTTTTCCTCTTTACGGGAAAATGTACCCAGTTCCACTTCACTCTTTTCAAGTTGTACACTGGTTGCCGGAGGGGCCTGTGTCGAGATTTTCTTTCCTGAAATCAGGGAGAGATAAAGGTCCTTCACTTGTGGGTTGTGTACCGGATTACCGATGGCAAGTACACGATTGTCTTTCCCCACCAGAAACGTCTGGAAATTGTCTTCTTCAGGGAAATGGTTGAGATGTTGGATGGCATTTGTCGTATCGATGCAAACCGGATGGCGGAATGCGTCTCTTCTAAGGATGTATTGCATCTCATGCAGGTCTTTCGGGCAGAGGTAGAACAGGAACGATGTTTTTCCTGCTGCCAGTGAATCCAGGGTTGCCATCATCTCTTTCCATCGTACGAGTTGTAAACGACAACTCATACAGCCGGTGGAGTCAACATATACCACTATTTTATAAGGTAGTGTGTCTGTTGGAGCCTCTATCGTGTCCTTTCCCTGTATGGTGAAAACGGGATGTTCCGGAAACTGTATTTCTTTTCCTGACCATTCCTGAACCAAGCGTGTGATGTGTGCTTCTCGGTTCTCTTTGCAGGCGGTAATGCCGAAAAGAAGTAGGCTTGTCAGAAACAGTGTTGCTTTATTCATTGTCTTTTCGATTTTGGAACTGTGTGCTTGTCGACTTAATAAAGAAATGTATTCTATTCTATATAGAAGATATAGAGGAAATATCTGCTTCTTATTGGTGAATGCGTGTAAAAATAAATCTTTTTCATGGTGATTTTTGTTTTTAATTCTGCATCGAAGTTATAAGACTTATTTGGATATTTCTGCATGGATAGCTGAGTTTGAAACCTTAAATTTTTAGATAAGGGCTATTTTCCCCTTTATTTCTGTAAATGCTGTGAGAGGTGTAACAAAAACGAATGTTTTTGTAACGAGAATATGAATGTGTTTTAGTGGACTTATGCTATCTTAGCACGAAACCTAAATAGCAGACTTATGAAAAAATCAAAAATCAGGCATTATGTGAGCTTTGTTTATCTTATTCTTTTGATTCTGATGCTGGGAATCGTTTTGTATTCATGGCAATTATTGAAGCTTGTTTATCGTTCTTCGGGGAATGCAGGGATGGATGATGATTCCGTTCTCATAGAGGCATGGATGAAGTATGATGTAGCGACCGTGTTTGATAGCATGTCTTTGGGGATATTAAGCTTGTTCGTACTGTTTGTCTTTCTGATTCCGTTGGGATTGTTAATCTATTGGCTGGTAGAGTCTTGTCGCATTGATATCGTATATGATGAAGAAACAAAGGGTATACAGATTAATGGGAAACGGTGTCATATGCCTAAAATGGACTTGGAGATTCTTCTTATGTTTGTCAACGAGAAAAAGCACCGGTTGACCCGTGAAAAAATAAAGCAAGCTTTATGGCCTAATAGTTTGACAGCCGATCGGAATCTGGATGTTCATTTATGCCTGCTGCGAAAGGAACTGTCAGACTTCCCTTGTTATCATTTAGACACGACAGGTCAAGGAGAGTATGAGTTAAAATATGAACCTCTTAAGAGGATATGTACATTTGAGCATCTCCGATTAGACTGTCATTGGCAAAAAGGAAATGCAAATAAGAGCATTTGGCGCAAGATTTCCATATCTGCCCGCTACAAAACAAGAAGCTGTTTGAATTTTGTTCGATTTAAGCTAATGGATTGTGCAGGGGGATATTTTACAGCTTTCGATCGGAGCGCATCCGAAGATTTGAGAAATCGTAGCTATAAAAATGAATGAGGAAAGTCTTTCTTTTCATAGTGAATTGATTTTTTTTTGCGAGCTCAGGTTGTAGTCTTTTGAAGTCCTCAAAAAGAAGTCTCAGGTCATTCTGTCAAAATGTCAAATGAACCTCTCCACGGTGCTCTTCCTCGCACCAAAATACAGTTTGATGGATTCGGAGGGCCTTCTCAGGCGATTCGCAAAATACACCTTGTTGCCAAACGGCTTATTCTAGTTGCGTTGCAGTGGGTAAAAATGGGATGGCTACGTCCTTTTACTGTTCATGCCTCTGTTTTACCCCTCTTTTTATTACCTTCCGATTTGTTGACACCGCTCACCTTCTGGAGAGTGAAACTCCGGATTTGTTACTTCCATTTTCCAAACATTTGACTTCCGGGCACGAAACAATAGTGTTTGGCAGGTGAAACTATATTGTTTGACGCCTCAAACTATATTGTTTGGCTCGCGAAACAATATTGTTCCGGGCACGTTTTGCCTGTTTCCCGAAAATGAAATGTATAGTTTTCTAAAATCAAAGGCTTTTCCCGTATGTTTTGTTTGCACTCATTCACGTTTCACCTCCAGATTATCGGATTTTTGAAAAGTATGAGTTAGCTGAAAGTCTTGATTTGGGGAAATAATGAAAGTGATTAGTCCGTTTGGCTGACAAGGTGTAAATCGTCTGACAGGCTTTTCCCATGTCTTTTTCGGGGCAAAGCACCAGCCGGATATCGGGGCGAAAACATTGATTTTGGTTCATTCCCAGCCTCAATAAAAAAATTGAGATCAATATTTGTGCCGGGAAGTAGTCTTGTTTGCGACATATCCTGTACCTTTGAAGTGCTGAATCGTCTGCCGGATGAGACCGGACAAGATGCTTCGGGGAATATTCCGGCAAGGATGTTCACGGCATTTTGTCTTTATCCGGTTTATGGACCAACTTTTACAAGTGAAGAATGAAACAAGCCGTGAAAACATGTATGCCCTATGTGGCGTTGCTCCCTCTGATGGGGTTGCTCGGAGTCGTCTTTGTTTACGACAGCCGTCTGCCTGCCGATTGGCTGGGATGGCAACGCGAATGGCTGTATCATGCCTGTTGGGTAAGTGTGGCATGGCTTTTATTGGTGGGGATTGTACGCCCGCAGTGGCTCCGGCTGTTTCCCCGGATATTGGCAGGGACGTTGATAGCCTTGGGAGGTGTAGAAGCCCTTTGGGGGCTTTGCCAGCTTTTCGGTCTTTGCCCCTCCCGGCATGCGTTGTTCCCCATGACGGGTTCATTTTTCAATCCCGGTCCTTATGGCGGTTATCTGGCGCTGGTACTTCCCGTGGCAGTGTTTGAGGTGTTGAGGCTTGGGCAGAAACAGTCTCCGGCGCGTTGGGCGGCAGGGAGTGTGGCTTTGCTGATTCTCTGTGTCCTCCCGGGCGGTATGAGCCGTGCATCGTGGCTGGCGGCAGGTATATCACTTGCCTTTGTCATGTTCCGGTGTACGGAGGGAAAACGGCATACGGCGTTTTTCGTTTTCTGCCGGGAGCATCGCCGGATGTTCGTCGGCGTTTTGTGCCTGTTGCTTTGTCTGGCAGCCGTCGGAATTTACCTGCTGAAAAAGGATTCGGCTGACGGAAGGCTGCTCATTTGGAAAGTGGCAATGAAAGAGGTTGTGGCACACCCCGGAGGTGCGGAGATGGATGCAGGTTCAACCTTTTCGGCTGTGTACGGGAATGCACAGGAACGGTATTTCACAGCCGGAGACTATACGGACGCTGAGGCTCGTGTGGCAGCCTCTCCCGAGTTTGCATTCAACGACTACATCCAGTTTGCCCTGATGGAGGGAGTCTGGTGTCCGGTGCTGTTGCTGCTGATTGGTATCCTGGCTTTCAGGGGTGCTATCCGGAGTGGCGAAGTCGGTCTGGGTGCCGCCTTGCTGTCACTCGGTGTATTCGCCTTTTTTTCTTATCCATTGCAGTTGCCTGCATTTGTCTGTACTTTCTTTCTGCTGGTTGTGGCTTCCTTCTTGGCTTGGGCAGGTCCGAAGGTCGGAAGGTATGCCGGAAGAAGTTGGCCGATCGTGGCTGTTCCTTTTCTGATGTATATCCTGTTTACTTCGTCAGTTTACTCTTCGTTACACGGCATCACTCATGAGGAGACGTTGCAGTGGACCAAGGCGCGGCAATATTATCGTGTCGGTGCCTATCGGGAAGCCATGGAGGCGTATCGGAAGGTGAAAGGGATGGATGCATGTGCTGACTATCATTTCGAGTTGGGACGTGCCTGCTACAAGAGCGGTGAATGCCTCCCTGCCAAATGGGAACTGGACAAGGCACTGTGCCTTAGCGGAGACCCGATGATCCTGAATCTGCTGGCACAGAATGCATGGAAGGCAGGTTATCCGTTTATGGCGGAAGCCTATTTGCAACGTTCCGCCCACAGGGTTCCGTCGCTGACTTATCCTTACTATCTACTGACGAAACTTTATGCTGACCCTTATTTCTACCAGCCGGACCGCTTGCAGGAGGCAGCGCGGATGGTGCTTGAAAGAGAACCCAAAGTCTTTTCACCTGCCATCGCACAGATGCGGGAAGAGGTAAGAGACATCCTGAAAGAGATACAGACTTCTGCCTTGACTCCGGTGGACCGGGACTCCATACGGCGTGACATCCCGTACATGATTGAGAGTGTCACGTTAATCCCTGTCGGACCGGGAGAGGGTGGGGATTCATTAACCTTGAAACAATAACCTTATGACTGGAATCGTATACAGTTCACTTGGAGTGATGATGGCAGCGGTGCTCCTGACTGCCTGCGGACGGGAGGACCGTCCGTCGGCGGAGAAGGAAGGTGTCGAGACCGTCCTGCCTGCCGAGGTGAACGAAGTGTCGGTGATGACCCTCAAGAAGGGAGACTTCAACCACGAACTGGTGAGCAACGGCAAGGTGGAGGCGCGGGCGTATGCCGACTTGAACTTCCGCCTGACCTCGGAACCCGTCGCACGGGTCTATGTGAAAAACGGTGACCGTGTGAAGAAAGGGCAGAAGCTCGCCGAACTGAGCCTCTTCACCCTGCAGAACAAGTTGGAGCAGGCGAAGACCTCGCTCGACCAGGCAGACCTGGAGATGCAGGATGTCCTCATCGGACAAGGCTATGCGCCCGACCGTCCGGAGTCGGTGCCGGAGAATGTCATGAAGCTTGCGCGTGTGCGGAGCGGCTACGAACAGAGCCGGGCGAACTACGAGCTGGCACGGTATGAGTTGCAGCAGGCTGTGCTGACTGCTCCCTTTGACGGCGTGGTGGCAAACCTCTTCGGCAAGCAGTACAACCGTCCTGACGGGGCGGAGCCATTCTGCCGCATCATTGCCACGGCAGGCATGGAGGTGGAGTTCTCCGTGTTGGAGAGCGAGCTTCCGCTCATCAGACGGGGCGACGAGGTGGATGTCTCTCCTTATGCGGCGACAGTCGCTGCACGGAAGGGGCGGGTGACGGAAATCAACCCGTTGGTCGACGAAAACGGCATGGTGCGTGTGAAGGCGCAGGTCGACGGAGGCAGCCAGCTCTTCGACGGCATGAACGTCCGCGTCACAGTGAAACGCCGGGTGCCGGGACAGCTCGTGGTGCCAAAGACGGCGGTGGTGCTCCGCTCGGGCAGACAGGTGGTCTTCACTCTCCGGGAGGGAAAAGCCCAGTGGAACTACGTGCAGACCGGACTGGAGAACATGACCGAATACACCGTCACCGGTGACGGTCTGGAGGAAGGGGCGCAGGTCATCGTGACGGGCAACGTGAACCTGGCACACGAGACACCCGTCAGAGTCGTCGGACAGAAGAAATAGGAGTGCGGTCATGGTCAAGTTTCTCATCCGGCGTCCCATTGCCGTACTGATGGCGTTCACCGCCAGCTTCATCATCGGACTGGTGACCTACTTCGCCCTGCCCGTGTCGTTGCTGCCCGACATCGACATCCCCCAGATTACCATCCAGGTGACGGGCGACAACATGTCGGCACGCGAACTGGAGAACACGCTGGTCGCTCCCGTCCGCCGTTCCCTGCTCCAGGTCTCGGGGCTGGACGAGATGCGCAGCGAGACACGCGACGGTTCGGGCATCATCCGTCTGTCGTTCGATTTCGGGACGGATACCGACCTGGCGTTCATCGAGGTGAATGAGAAAATCGACGCCGCCATGAACAGCCTGCCCCGCGATGCCACCCGTCCGAAAGCCATCAAGGCAAGCGCCACGGACATCCCCGTCTTCTACCTCAACATGACGCTGAAGGACGGGCAACCCTATGCACCCGTCGACGAACAGGCATTCCTGCAACTTTGCGAACTGGCGGACAACGTCGTGCGCCGGCGCATCGAACAGCTGCCACAGGTGGCAATGGCGGACGTCACCGGCATACCGGGAAGGATGCTCCGCCTCGTGCCCGACCGGGCGAAGATGGAAAGCCTGGGACTGACCATTGCCGACTTGGAAAATGCCTTGGCTGCCAACAACGTGGAGCCGGGCAGCATGCTCGTGCGCGACGGATACTATGAGTACAACATCCGCATCGCCTCGCTCCTGCGTACCCCCGAGGACGTGGAGCGGATTTACCTGAACGTGGACGGACGTATCCTGCAACTGAAGGATATCTGCCGCGTGCAGGTGGTGTCGCAGAAGGAGCTGGGACGTTCGCTGGCAGACGGCAAGCGTGCCGTGACCCTCGCCATCATCAAGCAGTCGGAGGAGAACATGGACAACCTCAAGGCGGAGCTGAAGCGCACGACCGACTATTTCTCCCGCCTCTATCCCTCCATCGAGTTTTCGGTGAGCCGTAACCAGACGGAGCTGCTCGACTACACCATCTCCAACCTGCAGCAGAACTTCACGCTGGGCTTCCTGCTGATATTCGTGGTCGCCATCCTCTTCATCGGGGACGTGCGCTCTCCCCTGGTCATCGGCATCAGCATGGTGACGTCGGTGGTCATCACCTTCTTCTTCTTTTACATCTGCCGGGTGTCACTGAACATCATCTCCCTCTCCGGACTGATTCTCGCCGTGGGTATGATGATCGACAATGCCATCATCGTCACCGAGAACGTGTCGCAGTACCGGGAACGGGGCTATTCGCTCCGCCGGGCAGCCGTGGCAGGCACGACCGAGATGATTACGCCCATGCTGAGCTCGTCGCTCACGACCATTGCGGTGTTCGTTCCGCTGGTGTTCATGAGCGGCATTGCGGGAGCCATCTTCATGGACCAGGCTTTCTCCATCACGTCCGGACTGCTGGTGTCCTACTTCACGGGCATCATGCTGCTGCCGGTGCTCTACCTGCTGTTCTACCGCATTGCCCTGCGGAAGCACAACTGGCTGACGCGCAACTTCAGGGAGGTGCTGAAGAATGACTGGCTGGAACGGTTCTACGATGCCGGCATCCGTTGGACGTTCGCCCACAAGCGGCTCAGCCTGCTGCTGGGGCTGCTCACCCTGCCCCTGTGTGTGGTCATGTTCCGGGTGCTGGACAAGGAGCGCATGCCGGAAATCACGCAGAGCGAACTGATTGTCAAGGTCGGCTGGAACGAGAACATCCACGTGGAGGAGAACGAACGGCGCGTGAACGCCCTGATGCGCGAGGTGGACAGCCTCGTCGTCGAACACACGGCATACGTCGGCATACAGGATTATGTGCTCAATGCGGACGAGGAGCTGGCTGCCGACGAGGCGGAACTGTACTTCAAGACCGCTTCCCCCGACGATGTGGGGAAGGTCGAAGCGCAGGTGAAGGACTTCTTCCGCCGCAGCTACCCGGATGCAGTCGTGACGTTCGCCCCGCCCATGACCGTCTTTGAGAAGCTCTTCGTCACCGGAGAGCCCGACGTGGTGGCACGCCTGCATGCCGCGGACAAAGGCACGGCGCCCGACCCCGCTGCACTGAAGGAACTGGAGCAACGGATTGCCGGCGCGACGGGCATACAACCCGAGGGAGTCGCCTTCCGCAGCCAGCTCAACCTGGTCATCGACCGGAGCAAGCTGCTGGTCTATCATGTCGACTACAACGAGGTGGTGCGCACCCTGCGCACGGTCTTCAAGGAGAACCGCACCTCGACGCTGCACTCCTATCAGCAATACCTCCCCATCGTGATTGCCGGCAACGAGAAGACCGTGAGCGGGGTGCTGGCGGAGACGCTTGTGGAGAACACGCCCCCGGCAGGAGAGGAGAAACAGTATGTCCCCCTGCGCGAACTGGTGACGGTCGTGCCGGGTGAGGACCTGAAAAGCATCACCGCCGGACGCAACGGCGAGTACATCCCCCTGAACTTCTACGGCGTGGACGATGCGCCCCGCCTGATGGAGGAGGTCAGGGACGTGGTGACGGAGGCAGGCGGCTGGGACGTCGACTTCGGAGGCAGCTTCTTCTCCAACCGCCGGATGATGGGCGAGCTGATGGTCATCCTGCTCATCTCCATCCTGATGATGTACTTCATCCTCTGTGCCCAGTTCGAGAGCTTCCTCCAGCCGCTGATTGTCCTGTCCGAGGTGCCCATGGACACCGCGTTCGCCCTGCTCTGCCTGTGGCTGTGCGGCCATACGCTCAACCTCATGTCCGCCATCGGCATCATCGTGTCCTGCGGTATCGTCATCAACGACTCCATCCTGAAGATTGACAGCATCAACGAGCTGCGCAAGCAGGGGATGCCGCTCTTCGACGCCATCCACACCGCGGGTGTCCGGCGTCTGCGTGCCATCATCATGACCACGCTGACGACCATCTTCGCCATGGTGCCGCTGCTCTTCACGTCCGACATCGGTTCGGAGTTGCAGAAGCCCTTGTCGATAGCCATGATTGGTGCGATGGCGGTGGGCGTCGTCATCAGCTTGTTTATTGTCCCCTTGATATATTGGTATGTTTACAGAAGAAACTATGAGAATGCGAAGAATTGAGATACTCGTGTGCCTGCTGCTGTGCCTTGCCGCCGGAACACATGCACAGCGTACGTTGAGGCTGACCCTCGGACGGACCATCGAGATGGCGAATGACAGTTCGCTCTCGGCGTTCCGCAACCAGAACATGTACCTCTCGGGCTACTGGGAGTACCGGACGTACAAGGCGGAGCGTCTGCCCAGCCTGACGATGAACCTGACGCCGGCGCGTTACTACCGCTACATCACCCAACGCTACGACTCGGAGATGGACATGGACGTCTACCGCGAACAGCAGATGTTCAGCGCCACGGGCGGACTGAGCCTGGCACAGAACTTCGACTGGTTGGGCGGACGGTTCTATGTGGACACGCAGCTCGACTTCATGCGCAACTTCGGCGACACGAAGTCCACCCAGTATTCTGCCGTTCCCGTCCGCATCGGCTACGAGCAGGACCTCCTGGGCTATAACGCCTTCCACTGGGACCGCAAAATCGAGCCGTTGAAGTTCGAGAAGGCGAAGAAGCAGTTCGTCTACCAGACCGAGCAGGTGTCCGAGGAGGCGGTGACCTACTTCTTCGAGCTCGCCATGGCACAGGCGGAGTACAACCTTGCCAAGGAGAACCTTGCCAGCTCGGACACGCTCTACGCCATCGGGGAACGGCGTCAGCAGATTGCCGCCATCTCGCAGGCGGACCTCCTCACGCTGCGGCTCGACCGGGTGAACGCCCGCAACGCCCTGCGCAACTCCGAGATTTCCCTCAAGCGTGCCATGTCGGCACTGGCGACCTTCCTCAACCTCGACAAGGACACCCGCATCGAGATAGACCTCCCCGTGCGTCCGCGGACTCTCTCGGTGCTAGCCGATGAGGCACTGGGACATGCCCGGGCAAACAACCCGGTCTACCTGGAGCAGCGGCAGAACATCCTGGAGGCGGAGCGCGAGGTTGACCGCACGAAGAAGGAGTCCCACTTCAACGCCAGCTTCAATGCCAGCGTCGGCTTCAACCAGGTGGCGGACAACTTCCGGGCGGCATACCGCAATCCCCTCCAGCAGGACCTCGTCTCCCTCAGCATCTCCATCCCGTTGGTGGACTGGGGCGTGCGCAAGGGCAAGTACAACATGGCAAAGAACAACCTCGACGTGGTGAAGATTGCCGCCCGGCAGGAGGAAATCAGCGTGGAGGAAGACGTGGTGATGACGGTCAACGACTTCAACGTGCAGCAGGACCTCATCCAGAGCGCCGAAGAGGCGCTCGACTTGGCGGAGATGGCATACGACCAGACACGCCGACGCTTCATCATCGGCAAGTCGGACATCAACAGCCTGACACTCTCGCTCAACCGTCAGCAGGAGGCGTGGAAGAACTACATCGGCGCCCTGCAGAACTACTGGCTGAACTACTACAAGATACGTCGCCTGACGCTCCATGACTTCGAGCACGGATGCGCCCTGTTCGACCGTTTCGACTTTGATAAAGGCTCCTACCGATGAAGCAGGAAGAGACACATACGCACGGCTTCTCCTCGTTCACGCTCATCGTGACCTTCGTCTGCCTCTCGCTCGTCGGGCTGGCGCTCCTGCCGCTCCTGCCGGTCAAGCTCTCCCCCTCGCACACCCTGCCCAGGCTCACGGTCTCCTTCTCGATGCCGGGCAATCCCGCGCCGGTGGTCGAGTCGGAAGTGACCAGCAAGCTGGAGGGACTGCTCTCGCGTGTCCGTGGAGTGAGAAAGGTGTCCTCCACCTCGGACAACGGCAGCGGACGGGTCACCATCGAGCTGGACAGACATGCCGGGGTGGACGTCGTGCGTTTCGAGGTCTCCACGCTGATACGCCAGCTCTGGTCGCAGCTGCCCGACGGGGTGAGCTATCCGCAGATTGCCGCCCAACAGTCCGACGACCGTTCGGCACGCCCCTTCCTGACCTATACGCTCAATGCACCCGCCGCCCCCTTCGTCATCCAGCGTTACGGCGAGGAGAACATCAAGCCGCTGCTCTCACAGATAAAGGGCATCTACAAGGTGGAGCTGAGCGGAGCCACGCCCATGGAGTGGAGACTGACCTATGACAACACCCGGCTGGAGCAGGCGGGCATCACGGTCAGCGATATCCGCGCAGCCATCCAGGAGCACTACGACCGGGAGTTTCTGGGCATCTGCCGGGTCGACGACGAAGGGGGATGGATGCGCCTCGTCCGTGTCACCGACGGGGTGGAGGAGGAGTTCCGTCCTGCCGACATCTGGGTGCGGAGTCGCTCGGGAGAAGCCGTCCGGCTGGACAAGCTTGTCCGCGTGACACACGAGGAGCAGGAGCCGGACAGCTACTTCCGCATCAACGGGCTGAACTCCGTCTACCTCTCCCTCACCGCCGAGGAGACGGCGAACCAGCTGGAACTCGCCCGCAACGTGCGGCAGGCGATGGACGAGGTGCAGCGCACCATGCCCGCCGGCTATGAGGTGCACACGAGCTACGATGCGACCGAGCACATCAGCCGCGAGCTGGACACCATCTACTTCCGCACGGGCATGACCGTCCTCATCCTCCTGCTCTTCGTCGCCCTCATCACCCGCAACCTGCGCTACCTGCTGCTCATCGTGCTCAGCCTGTCGGTGAACATGGCGGTGGCGTTCATCTTCTATTACCTCTTCGGGCTGGAGATACAGCTCTACTCGCTGGCAGGCATCACCATCTCGCTCAACCTGGTCATCGACAACACCATCGTCATGACCGACCACATCACCCGACGGCGCGACCTGAAGGCGTTCCTGTCCATCCTTGCCGCCACGCTGACGACCATCGGCGCGCTGGTCATCATCTTCTTCCTCGACGAGAAGGTGCGGCTCAACCTGCAGGACTTTGCCGCCGTGGTCATCATCAACCTCGCCGTCTCGCTGCTGGTGGCGCTCTTCTTCGTGCCCCCTGTCATCGACAAAATCGGGTTGGAGCGCCGCCGTTCCCGTCATCCGCGTCTGTGGATGAAGAGACTGACGGTGCGGTTCACCCGTTTCTACCGCGTGCTCATCGGCGGACTGTGCCGCTTCCGGGTGGCGGTCTGCCTGCTCCTGCTCCTGGGGTTCGGCCTGCCGGTGTTCCTCCTGCCGGAAGAAATCAAGGATGCCAAAGGCTTCTGGGAGGAGCTTTACAACCGCATGTTTGCGGGCACCACCTACCGGGAGGACATCCGTCCCGTGGTCGACAAGGCGCTGGGCGGCTCGCTGCGTCTGTTTGTGGAGAAAGTCTATAACGGAAGCTACCTGGACAGCCGCGAAGACGAGGTGACGCTCTCCATCAATGCCACCCTGCCCAACGGCAGCACGCTGGAGCAGATGAACAACCTGGTGAAGCAGATGGAGACCTACCTGAGCGGCTTTGACGAGATACGCCAGTTCCAGACTTCGGTCTATGACGCCCGCCGTGCCACCATACAGGTCTTCTTCAAGAAGGAGCACGAGCACAGCGGCTTTCCCTACGTCCTCAAGTCGAGCGTCATCAGCAAGGCACTCACCTTGGGCGGCGGCAGCTGGAGCGTCTACGGCCTGCAGGACCAGGGCTTCAGCAACGACGTCCGCGAGTCTGCCGGAAGCCTGCGCGTGAAGATGTTCGGCTACAACTACGACGAGCTGTCCCATTGGGCGGACGAGATGACCCGCCAGCTGCTCTCGCACCGACGCATCAAGGAGGTGACCGTCAGCTCGGAGTTCTCCTACTGGAAGGACGACTACTCGGAGTTCTACCTGGAGTTCGACAAGGAGCGCATGGCGAAGGAAGGACTGACGGCGAGCGCACTCTTTGCCGTCCTGCAACCCGTGTTCATGCACGACCAGCCTGCCGCCACGGTGGTCTTTGACGGACGGGCGGAGAGCCTGCGCCTGTCTTCGGTCCAGAGCAGCGCCTACGACGTGTGGAGCCTGATGGGGATGCCCTTCCGCGTCGGCGGACGCTCCTACAAGCTCTCGGACGTGGCGACCGTGACGAAGGTGCAGGCGCCGAAGAAGATAGCCAAGGAGAACCAGCAGTACGTCCTCTGCCTGCAATACGAGTACATCGGTTCGTCGGAGCAGGGACGCAGGCTGTTGGAGAAGGACGTGGAGGAGATGCGGACGCGCCTTCCGCTGGGCTATACGATGGAAATCCAGCAGGAGCACTGGAGGTGGGGCAGCGGCGACGCGGGGCAGTACGCGCTGTTGCTCATCGTGGTTGCCATCATCTTCTTCATCACCGCCATTCTGTTCAACTCGCTGAAGCAGCCCCTGGCAATCATTTTCGTGATTCCCGTCTCCTACATTGGCGTGTTCCTGACGTTCTATCTCTTCGGGTTGAACTTCGACCAGGGCGGCTTTGCTTCGTTCGTCCTGCTGTGCGGCATCACGGTGAACGCCAGCATCTACATCCTCAACGAGTACAATGCCATCCGTCGCCGTCAGCCCCGTCTGGATGCGCTTCGTGCCTACACCAAGGCATGGAACGTGAAGGTTGTCCCCATCTTCCTGACGGTCGTCTCCACCATCCTGGGCTTTATCCCCTTCATGGTGGGCGAGGAGAAGGAGGGCTTCTGGTTTCCCTTGGCAGCCGGCACCATCGGTGGCCTGGTCCTGTCGCTCGTCGGCATTTTCTTCTATCTTCCCATCTTCTCGCTGAAGCGTCAGAATGTCATGAAGCGGTAAGCGGACGCAGTGCCGGCGTGTCGGTCGACATGCCTTCCTTTTCCTTCCTCCGCCTTGTGGATACGGCGTATCCAGCTCCAAAAGGAATTGTTTGACGGAAGATAGGGCATATCCAGCACCAAAAGAAATTATTTGTTAAAGGATAGGGCGTATCCAGGACTAAAAGGAATTATTTGTTAAAGGAAATGACGTATCTAGGACCAAAGTTAATCATTTGTTAAAGGATACGGCGTATCTACTTCCAAAAGGAATTGTGGGACGAAAGAAATGGCATTTCCAGGAGCGGAGAGAGGAGAAGGCGGAGGATGTCGGCAGACGGGGCGTCCGCTGAACCCCGGAGGAAGGGGTGAAAGAGGAAACGCGGACAAAGGGGATGTGGAAGTCCCTTTCGTCCGCGTGTTTGCTTTACCAGCTCACCGTCACAGCACGTCCGTCGTAGGTCACCGGACGGGTGACGGGCTGTTGCCCCTTGTCGTGCAGGATGAGGCGGACGGGGCGTTCCGTCCGCATGCCTTCGAAGCTGCCCTGACGCGGATGCAGCGTCAGCGTCCGCCGGGCATCGTCCCACGTCAGGCGGACGGTGGCACAGGCACCCTGCTCGTAGCGGTAGTTCGTACCCTCGTCCTCGTAGAGCGTGAAGCTGCCGTCCGCACCGGCATAGATGTGTATCTCCCAGTCCGCGCAACGTGCCTCGACGGTCGACTGGAGCTCTCCTTCCGCCAGGGGAAGGATGCTGCCTGCACGGACGAACACGGGGATGTGCTCCGGACTGACGGGGAGGGTCCGGATGCCGTCGCCGTCCGTCGGGAGACCCGTCCAGAAGTCATACCAGCCGCCGGGCGTGGCAGGAAGGTAGACGTCGGTGACAGACAGCCCGGGAGCGGTCACGGGAGCCACCAACAGCGCGGGCCCGAACATGTATTCGGTGGTCTGACGCAGGGCAAGCGTGTCGTGCGGGAAGTCCATCACGAGCGGACGCATCAGCGTGCCGTGACGGAAGGTGATGTCCGCCGCTCCGGCATACAGGTAGGGGAAGAGGCGGTAGCGGACGGCAAGTGCGGCGCGTGCCTGACGGGTCACCTCGGGGCCGTAGTTCCAGAACTCCGTGTCCGACATGTAGCCGTGGACGCGCATCAGGGGAAGGAAGACCGACGTCTGCAACCAGCGCAGGAAGCACTCCCGGTATGCCGCGTCGGCGTATTGGTTGGCAGGGCGGAAGAAGCCTCCGGCATCGTACGTCCACCAGGGCAGTCCCGACGCCATCATGCCCAGTCCCGCGGTGAGTTGCCGACGGAAGGTGTCCCAGTCATGCCCCACGTCGCCCGACCAGGTGGCGGCGGCGTAACGTTGCATGCCGGGAAAGCCGCTGCGGGTCAGAATCATCGTCCGTTTGTCGGGCACGTCGCGCCGCGACCCTTCATAGACCGTCCGTGTGACCAGCAGCGGGTAGACGTTGCGCAGCAGTTCGCCGGGCAGGCTGTCTCCGGCGATGCGCCGTCCCACGAGGTCGTCGTTCTCCGGTTCGGTGGCGTCCTGCCACCACGCGTCGATGCCGTAAGGGCGTAGCAGACGGGAGGAGAACTCCTGCCAGTAGCAGGCGGCGGCATGCGGGTTGAAGAAGTCGACCCACGACGTGCCGGGGATGTAGTAGCCCTTGTCGGTGAGCCGCTGCCCGACTTCCGACTGCGGGTCGACCTTGGACCACACCGAGACCATGAAGCGCAGGTCGCGGGCGTGCAGGTCCTGTACCAGTGCCGCCGGGTCGGGATAGTGTTCCTCGTCGAAACGCATGGCGTTCCAGCCGTATTTGCCCCAGTACTGCCAGTCCTGCACGATGACATCCACGGGCAGCCGTTCGGTGCGGAAGCGGTCTGCCGTCGCGAGAATCTCCTCCTGCGAATGGAAGCGTTCGCGGCAGTGGATGTAGCCCAGTGCCCAGTCCGGCATCAGGGGAGCGTCACCCGTCAGGGTGCGGTATCCGGCGATGACCTCGTCGGGCGTTCCGGCAAAGAGGGTGTAGTCCACCGCGTCGGCGACGGGCGAGCGGAAGACGGTCCGGTCGTCCACGGGTTTATAATATAAGGTAGGGCGGTCGTCTTTCTCCAGCAGGGCGCGTACGGAGTGGGTTCCGGCATCCAGTTCCACGGTCAGCGCGGTGGTGGGAGGCAGCCACGTGTTCCGTATGTCCACCAGCACCTTCCCGTCGATTTCCAGCTGATGCCGTCGCGCCATCGTCCGCCCGACATCGAGCAGGAGGGCGTAGCGTCCCTTTTGCGGGACGGTCCATGTGGCGGTGAAGGCAGCCCCTTCGCGTACCTCCTGTTTGCCGCCCTCGGTGGAGGTCACGTCGACCACCGTCTTCTCGCCCGACACACCTTCCGGAGCCAGGGTGAGCCGTCCGTCGGCAGGGTTGAAGTCCGTCAGACCGTAGTTGTTCCACAGCAGTCCGTAGCCTTTGTTCGAGAGGATGAAGGGGATGGCTATCTGGGTGTTGACCTGCGTCAGCCGGCGCGTCAGTCCGCGGACGTTCAGCTGTCCGTCCTGGAACTGTCCCAGTCCGTAGAGGTATTCGTCCGCCGGGGAGCGGAATGCCTGTTGCGCTTCGTAGGTCTTCTCGTCCTGTACCCGGGCAGGGAGCAGGCGGCGTCCTTCCTCGCGCAGGAGCGTCTCTCCCCCGGACGAGAAGTAGGCGAGGCGTCCGCTCGGCTTGTCGACCGTCACGGTGAGGAGCGGCAGGATGAGGGTCAGGGTCTCTCCGTGCTCTTCCACACGGAAGTCCGGCGTCTGCCGGTCGATGTAAATCCATTCCGGCAGGTCATGGACCGGTTCCTTGACGAAGCGGACGCGCACGGCGTTGTCTGCCATCGGCTGGAGGCAGAGCGTCCCGCTGTCGGTGTGGCAGATGAGGCTCCGGTTCTCCTGACGGAAGGAGCGGATGGTTTGTCCGTCGGCTGACGAAGCCAGCAGCAAGGCTCCTGCCAGCAGCATCTTCGTGCGGAGGGACCGGAACAGTCGTAGTTTGTTGTACAGGTGTCTCATGGTTTGATGGTTTATGTTGGGGGTTCGGTAGGGTTGTCAGTTCAGCATCAGGCTCATGTAGGGGCGTTCGTCGCTCCACAGCCGGGCGGCAAGTTCGCCGATGCCTATAGGGATGCCCTCGTCCGGAGCAGCCGGAGTGGCTGTGCCCTGCGAGAGGCGGATGCAGACGTTGTTCTCGGGGATGTCCGGGTCGGAGATGCGCCAGCAGGCTTCCGCGTCGGGGTGCGTCCGTGCATGGAGCGCCAGGACGTCTGCCACGCGGATGATGCGCAGCATGCCCAGCGGACGCCCCGCCTCGTCGGGAGCCACGGGATGCAGGCATTCCGCCTCCTGCATGAACGTGTGTTCGCAAGCCCGGTTGACCAGCGTCCGTGCCACGGCAGGCGTGTCGGCAAGGCACTCGCCGATGCGGCAGACGTCCGGTGTGGGAACACAGAAGGCAAGTCCCGTCACCGTCCCGTCGCGGCGGGCTACCCAGAGGCTGCCCTCGCTCAGGTAGAGGTCGGCGAGCACCACGCCGAAGTCCTCTTCGGAGTGCAGGACGCAGCAGGGACGTTCGCCCATCTTCCGGCTGAAGTAGGCATACACGTCCCGACTGTCTTCCCGGTATTCGCTGACCGTCACGGTGTCGTCCCCCGTCGCGATGGAGAGCCGGCTCCAGTCATAGACGAACAGCGGTGCATAGCCCGACGTCGCATAGCAGTCGAAGAGCCACGGCTCGGCAGGAATCAGGGAGCTGACCGGGCAGCCCTCGGCATACAGCCGCCGGTGCGTCTGTCTGAGCAGACGGCGCATGAGCCCCTGCCTCCGTGCCTGCGGATGGGTGCAGACCCCCGAGAGGTAGGCGAGCGGAAGGCGGGCTCCCCACGTCTGCAGCTCGTAGGGGATGAGCTGGAGGGCGGACACCACCTGCCCGTCGCGGAGGATTGCCTCGTTGAGCGCGTCGCGGTAGCGCAGGCGGAAGTAGAGGTCGATGAACTCCGGCGTGTCGCGGAAGCACAGTTCCCAGAGGTGGCGCACGGAGCTTTTCAGGTCAGCGGAAGTCATTTCGTGCATACGGCAATCCATTTTTCCAGGAGCACCTCGGGGTAGTAGGAAAGCTTTGCCTTGCGCAGGCCTTCCAGCCCCAGGTCCTCCTCGCGGTTGATGAAGAAGTACTGTTCGGGGATGTGGTTGGCAAACTCGTAATTAATCATGGTGTACGAACCTTCGATGTCGACGTCCGCCTTCTCTACACAGACATCGAACGTGTTGGCGTTGATGGGTGCGCCGAAGGTGAACGCCACGATGCGTCCGCCGACATGGAGCACGCCGCCCAGCAACCCGAGCTCGTCGAAGTGGTTCAGGGCGTCGGTCAGCGAGCGGTGTTCGTCCTCCAGTTCCCGGCGCTCCTCTTCCGTGGTCTCGTTCAGGCGGCACCAGCGGTCGGCAAGCTCCAGGCACTCCGGCACGAGGGTGGCGTCCAGCGGAAGGTACTGATAGTCGGGGTAGGTGCGCAGGAACTTGTTGATGTGGTTGCGCTTGGGCTGGTAGCGCTTGCCCTTCAGTGTGGCAAGGTCGGTGCGCAGGTAGATGTAGTCATAGTAGTCGCGGTCGGCTGTGAAGCGGAAGCAGTCGGGTGCGGCTTCCTCCAGGTCGGCACGCATGTGCGAGCATACGCCCATCATGCGGAAGGTCTCTCCCTCGGCTTCGGCATCCTCCTTCAGGTCGTGCAGGACCGCCCGCAGGTCGCCGTCGCCCACGGGCATCATGTAGCACGCATGTCCGTCGACTCGGAATTTAATTAACAGGAATCCGTCCTTCTCAGCCAGTTGGGTCTGGTACAGGAACCGCCAGCTGTAGAGGTTGGAGAAGGACAGGTCGCAGTTCCGTCGGGTACTCGTCAGTGTGTACCGCAACACCCTCTCCCGGTCGGAGAGGGAAATCTCGTTGAAAGCAATCATATTCGGTCGTTCATCTTAAAGCATCAGAATGCGCAAAGGTAGGCAGAAGGGCGAAAAAAGTGTTATCAAACATAAGATATTTGCTTCCGCCGGGCAAAAAATGAGTGCGTATTGACATCTTGATATGGCAATAATTGAGTAATTTTGCGTCATCGAAACAACATTCATGTGTAAGAGAACAACTTTTAATACATACCATCATGGATTTAATTAGTGAAATAGTTGCGCGTGCGAAAGCCAACCCGCAACGCATCGTTCTTCCGGAAGGAACTGAAGAACGTACCCTGACTGCTGCCGACCGTGCGCTGGCAGACGGTGTAGCCAATCTCATCATCCTGGGAAACCCTGCCGAAATCAAGGCCCTCGCTGACAAACTGGGCTTGAAAAACATCGATAAAGCCACGATTATCGACCCTGAGAACCATCCGAAGAAGGAGGAGTATGCCCAACTGCTCTGCGAACTCCGCAAGAAGAAAGGCATGACCATCGAGGAGGCTCGGAAGCTGGTGCTTGACCCGCTCTACCTGGGCTGCCTCATCATCAAGTCCGGCGATGCCGACGGCCAGCTTGCCGGTGCCCGCAACACCACGGGTAACGTGCTCCGTCCGGCTCTCCAGATTATCAAGACCGCTCCGGGCATCACCTGCGTATCCGGAGCCATGCTGCTCATCACGAAGACTCCCCAATACGGCGAGAACGGTGTATTGGTAGTAGGCGACGTGGCTGTGACTCCGGCTCCCGATGCCGACCAGCTGTCGCAGATTGCAGTCTGCACCGCCCGTACGGCTCAGGCTGTCGCAGGCTTCGAAGACCCGCGCGTTGCCATGTTGAGCTTCTCGACCAAAGGCTCCGCCAAGCACGAAGTGGTCGACAAGGTGGTTGAGGCACTCGGTCTGGCAAAGAAGCTCGACCCGACGTTGAAGATTGACGGCGAACTGCAGGCTGATGCCGCTCTCGTTCCGTCGGTAGGTGCCAGCAAGGCTCCGGGTTCGGAGATTGCCGGCAAGGCAAACGTCCTCGTATTCCCGAACCTCGAAGTGGGTAACATCGCCTACAAGCTGGTTCAACGCCTGGGCAACGCCGATGCCATCGGTCCGATCCTCCAGGGTATCGCCCGTCCGGTGAACGACCTGTCACGCGGCTGCTCCGTGGACGACGTCTACAAGATGATTGCCATCACCGCCAACCAGGCCATCGCTGCCAAGAAGGCGTAAGAGTTCAGCGGGTGAGCCGGTGAGTTCCGCGAGGACTCATCCGCTCGTCCGCTTCTGCATGTATAAACCCACAAACTTAAATCCCCGAAACCCAATGAAGATATTAGTATTGAACTGCGGTAGTTCGTCCATCAAATACAAGCTGTTTGACATGACTACCAAAGAGATTCTCGCACAGGGCGGTATTGAGAAGATTGGTCTGAAAGGCTCGTTCCTGAAGCTGACCCTCCCCAATGGCGAGAAAGTCATCCTCAACAAGGACATCCCCGAACATACGGTAGGTGTGGAGTTCATCTTCCAGACACTGACCAGCGAGCAATACGGCGCCCTGAAGTCGCTCAAGGAGCTTGATGCCGTAGGTCACCGCATCGTGCACGGCGGCGAACGCTTCAGCGAGTCGGTCATCCTCAACAAGGAAGCCCTCGATGCCATCACTGCCTGCAACGACCTTGCCCCGCTGCATAATCCTGCCAACCTGAAGGGTGTGGCTGCCGTATCCGCCCTCCTTCCGGGTCTGCCTCAGGTCGGCGTGTTCGACACAGCCTTCCACCAGACCATGCCTGACTACGCCTACATGTACGCCATCCCCTACGAGCTGTATGAGAAGTACGGAATCCGTCGCTACGGCTTCCACGGGACTTCCCACCGCTACGTGTCGAAGCGCGTGTGTGAGTTCCTGGGCATCCAGCCCGAAGGCACCCGCATCATCACTTGCCACGTGGGTAACGGCGGCTCTGTCTCCGCCATCAAGGACGGCAAGTGCATCGACACCAGCATGGGTCTGACACCGCTCGAAGGACTGATGATGGGTACACGCAGCGGCGACATCGATGCCGGTGCCGTGACCTTCATCATGGAGAAGGAAGGTCTGAACGCAACGGGCGTGTCGAACCTGCTCAACAAGAAGTCCGGTTTGCTGGGTGTCTCCGGCGTATCGTCCGACATGCGCGAGATTCAGGCAGCTGTCGACGCTGGTAACGAGAAGGCGAACCTGGCACAGACGATGTACTACTACCGCATCAAGAAGTACATCGGTACGTACGCAGCTGCCCTGGGCGGTGTTGACGTAATCGTGTTCACCGGTGGTGTCGGCGAGAACAAGGACGACAGCCGCGAACGTGCCTGCGAAGGTCTGGAGTTCATGGGTGTGAAGCTCGACAAGGAACTGAACAAGACCATCCACGGCGAGGAAGCTGTCATCTCTACCCCGGATTCGAAAGTGAAAGTGGTTGTCATCCCGACCGACGAAGAGCTGATGATTGCCACCGACACGATGACCCTCTTGCAGAAATAAGCGTGCTCCCCGCGAGCCGTCCCGTCATAAAAAATCCCCGGACAGTCCGTCATGCGATTGTCCGGGGATTGTTGTATCGGTTCGCTTACAGCCACTTCTTGAAGAACTCCAGCGTCTCGCGCTGCATGTCCCGGCTGAAGAAGTGCGGGCCGTCCCACAGCTTGGTGACCAGACGTTCGGGGACACCCTGTGACTCCCATACGCGGTGCATCGTGCGGTAGGCATCTTCCACGCCAGCCACCGGGAAGAGCTTGTCCTTCCGTCCGTTGAAGAAGAGCGTCGGCTTGGGACAGGCGATGGATGCCACATGCGGATAGTCGAGGTAGCGGCGCAGTCCGGGGATGAGCATCGAGTAGGCGGAACCGCCCTTGTTCTGGTTGTTGGTGAGGGTCATCAGGTGCTCGGTCGTGTTCATCCAGCAGACGGACGCTGACGCCTTCACGACATCGGTCAGTGCGGCGAGCATCCACGAGCGGTAAGCCCCCATGGAGAAGCCCAGGCAGCCAATGCGGTCCGGGTCGACGTAAGGCAGGGAGGCCAGAAGTTCGGCACTGCGCACATCGTCCATGTTGATGCAGGCACCCCACGAGCTTCCCATTTGCAGGAAGTTGCTTGCCACTGCCTGCTGACGGTCGTAGTCGAAGCCCTCCTTGCATCCCCGCTCGCCCCAGAAGAGCGCGTCCACGCAGAGGACGACGAAGCCGTTGGCTGCAAAGTAGTCCGCCGTATACTGTCCGTCGTAGCAGCGCACCGCCCAGTCGTCCGCATCCGCCAGCACCTCCTTGCTCACGCCGAAGGGGCGCACCATCTTCTCCTTGCCGATGGTGAAGTGTGCACCGTGGTCGTGGAGCATCACGACGGCAGGCAGCCGCTTGCCCTCGGCACCGTCAGGCACCAGCAGGTAGGCAGGGACACGGCTCCATGCCGAGATGTTGAATGTGATTTTGCGTACCTCATAGCCCTCGCGCTGCTCCGTCGCCACGGTCTGCAGGGCATAGTCCCGTGGGGCAGGCGGAAGGTTCCGGAGGCATTCCGTCACGGTCTCGCGTGCCTTCGTGCGCCACTGTCCGAAATCGGTTTCGGGTGCGTTCCCCCAAGCCATCGGGTAGGTGAGCTGCTCCTTCATCTGCTGGTAGAACAGCGGCATGTTGTTCACAATCTCATAGCGCAGGGAGTCTGCCGGTTGCTGTGCCCGGACCGTCCCTGCGGTTGCCATCAGGGCAATCATGCCCAGTAAGACGTGTTTCATACGTAATAGGTCTTTAAGTTTCTGTCAGTGGGACAAAGATACAACGTATCTTGACAACCGGAGGGCGGCGGACGGACAATTTTTGTTCCCTTCTGTCGCCTGCCGGGCTTCTTTTTCCCTTCAATGACACGGGAATCATGCTTTTTGTCTAAATTTGCAACATCTTACGAAAGGATATCACATAAAAGCTACATCAACATACTACATGGAAAAGAAATTCAAACGAACAACCGTCACTTCGGCGTTGCCCTACGCCAACGGTCCTGTACACATTGGCCACCTCGCCGGTGTGTATGTTCCTGCCGACATCTACGTGCGTTACTTGCGCCTGAAGAAGGAAGATGTACTCTTCATCGGCGGGTCTGACGAACACGGAGTGCCCATCACCATCCGGGCACGTAAGGAGGGCGTTACCCCACAAGATATTGTTGACCGTTACCACAACCTCATCAAGAAGTCGTTCGAGGAATTTGGCATATCGTTCGATGTGTACTCGCGCACTTCGTCGGCAACCCATCACCAGATGGCTTCCGACTTTTTCCGTACGCTTTACGATAAAGGCGAATTCATCGAGAAGACCAGCATGCAGTATTACGACGAGGAGGCGAAGACCTTCCTTGCCGACCGCTACATCACCGGCGAGTGCCCGCACTGCCATGCCGAGGGCGCTTACGGCGACCAGTGCGAGAAGTGCGGCACCTCCCTTTCGCCTACCGAGCTCATCAACCCGAAGAGCGCCATCAGCGGCAGCAAGCCCGTGATGCGCGAGACGAAGCACTGGTACCTTCCGCTCGACAAGCACGAGGCATGGCTCCGCCAATGGATTCTGGAAGACCACAAGGAATGGCGTCCGAACGTGTACGGACAGTGCAAGAGCTGGCTCGACATGGGTCTGCAGCCGCGTGCCGTAAGCCGCGACCTGGACTGGGGTATCCCTGTTCCCGTGGAGGGAGCCGAAGGCAAGGTGCTCTATGTGTGGTTTGACGCGCCCATCGGCTACATCTCCAACACGAAGGAGCTTCTGCCCGACTCGTGGGAGAAATGGTGGAAGGACCCCGAGACACGCCTGATTCACTTCATCGGCAAGGACAACATCGTGTTCCACTGCATCGTCTTCCCCGCCATGCTGAAGGCGGAGGGAAGCTACATCCTGCCCGACAACGTGCCTGCCAACGAGTTCCTCAACCTCGAAGGCGACAAGATATCGACCTCGCGCAACTGGGCGGTTTGGCTCCACGAGTACCTGGTGGACTTCCCCGGCAAGCAGGACGTGCTGCGCTACGTGCTCACCGCCAATGCTCCCGAGACCAAGGACAACGACTTCACCTGGAAGGACTTCCAGGCACGCAACAACAACGAGCTGGTCGCCGTCTACGGCAACTTCGTCAACCGGGCACTGGTGCTGACGCAGAAATACTTCGACGGACGTGTACCCGAGTGCGGCGAACTGACCGACTACGACAAGGAGACCTTGCGCGAGTTCGCCGACGTGAAGACGCAGGTGGAACGTCTGCTCGACGTCTTCAAGTTCCGCGATGCGCAGAAGGAAGCCATGAACCTGGCACGCATCGGAAACAAGTACCTGGCTGACACCGAGCCGTGGAAGCTTGCCAAGACCGACATGCCGCGTGTGGCAACGATTCTGAACATCGCCCTCCAGCTGGTTGCCAACCTCGCCATCGCCTTCGAACCCTTCCTGCCCTTCAGCTCGGAGAAGCTGCGCAAGATGCTCTGCATGGACAGCTTCGACTGGAATCAGCTGGGACATACGGACCTGCTCCCTGCCGGTCATCAGCTGGGCAAGCCCGAACTGCTCTTCGAGAAGATTGACGACGAAGTCATCGCCGCACAGGTGGAAAAGCTCGAAGCGACCAAGAAGGCAAACGAGGAAGCCAGCTACAAGGCGAACCCCATCCGTCCGAACATCGAGTTCGACGACTTCCTGAAGCTGGACATCCGCGTGGGTACGGTGCTGGAGTGTACCAAGGTGCCCAAGGCGGACAAGCTCCTGCAATTCAAGATTGCCGACGGACTGGAGAACCGCACCATCGTCTCCGGTATCGCACAGCACTACAAGCCCGAGGAACTCGTGGGACGCCAGGTGTGCTTCATCGCCAACCTGCCGCCGCGCAAGCTGAAAGGCATCGTGTCGGAGGGCATGATTCTTTCTGCCGAGAACTTCGACGGCAGCCTCTCCGTGATTGGCCCGATGCGCGAAGTGAAGCCGGGCAGCGAAGTGAAATGATTTAATCCCTGACAATTGACAATCGGCAACGGGGGCGCACCGTCCTCCCGTTGTCCCTTGTCGATTGTTTGTTTCCCCACAACCATCATGAAAGAAGTATTGCTTTATAACCTAAACAATGAGAAGGGAAAGCGCATCCGCGAAGTGTGTGCCTCCCTGTCCGTTTCGTGCCGCGACATTACCCCCGCGGACTATCTGGAAACCATCGGCGCACTGGCAGGCATCGTCGGCTATCCGCGCCGCCACACCCCTGCCGGACCGGCGTTCGGCGAGGAGATGATGATATTCTGCGATTTCAACAGCGACGACATCTACAACTTCCTCTCACGTTCCAAGGCGGCAGGCATCGCACCTGTCCACCTCAAGGCAGCCCTCACGCCCCACAATGTGCAATGGAACTCGCTGCAAATCCGCGAGGAACTGCTCAAGGAGCATGCTGCCATGAACGGCGGAAGCGCAAAGTGACCGGCATGAAGTATTTCATCACCTACGGCGACGAGAACTACACCCGTTCCGCACAGCGGCTCGCAGCGGAAGCCCGTTCGCTCGGCATCTTCGACGACGTCCGGACGTACGACCGGCGGACCTGCCCGACGATGTGAAGCGGCATCCGCTCATGTGTCATGCCCGTGGGGGAGGATACTGGTACTGGAAACCCTGCCTTCTGCAGGCATGCCTGCAGAAGGCAGGAGGGCGACATCCTGGTATACGCCGATGCAGGCTGCTCCGTGCAGCCGTCGGCAGAATGGGACCGCTTCTTCCGTGACCTGCGGACGAAGAGTGTCGTCGCCTTCCGGCTGGGCTACCGCAACAAGTTCTACTGCCGTCGCAGCCTGCTGGACTATGCACGCGCCGAGCAACCGCACTGGGGGGAGTACTACCAGGTGATGGGCGGCATCCTGCTGCTGAAGAAGAGCGGGGCGAGCGTCCGGCTGGTGGACGACTGGCGACAGCTCATGGACGAGCATCCCGAGTTTGTGACCGATGTGCCGGCAGAAGAGCGGAAGTACGAGGCACCCTTCTTCCGCGAGCACCGCCACGACCAGTGCGTGTTCAACGTCTGCCTCTACCGTTGCCGCGACCAGGTGCGCATCCGCTGGGAGAATGTGGAGCGCATCGCCCTCTTCGGACGGCAGGCATTCCTGGCTTCCCGCCTCTCGGACCGCAATCCCCACCGCGTCATGCCGCGCACCCCCTTCTCGAAATTCCTCACACGCACCTTCGCGGGGCGTCCGCTTTCCTCCCTGCGGCAATGGTACTGGGAGAAGAAACGCTAGCTTATGGACTCACTCAAAGACAAGACGGCAAAAGGACTCTTCTGGGGCGGATTCAGCAATACGCTCCAGCAGGTGGCGAGCATGTTCTTCGGCATCGTGCTGGCACGCATCCTCTCGTCGCACGACTACGGACTGTTCAGCATGCTGCTCATCTTTACGTCCCTTGCCAACCTGCTTCAGGACAGCGGCTTCACCACGGCACTCATCAACAAGAAGGATGCTACCGACGAAGACTATAACTCCGTCTTCTGGTTCAGCTGCTCGATGGGAGCGGGGCTGTACGTCCTCTTCTTCCTTGCCGCACCGTGGATTGCCGAGTTCTATGGCGCGCCCGAACTGACGGCAGGCGCCCGGGTGCTCTTCCTGTGGTTCCTCTTCGGCTGTACGGGGACGGTGCACAACGCCATCCTCATCAAGCGGCTGATGATGAAGGAGAAGACCCGCGCCGACCTCACGGCGTTCATCGTGTCGTGCGTCGTTGCGGTGACGATGGCACTCTGCGGCATGGCCTACTGGAGCCTCATAGTCCAGATGGTCGTGCAGGGAGCCGTGAGCGTCCTCCTGCGCTGGCACTACTCCCCCTGGCGTCCCTCGTTCCGCTTCCCCAAAGCCCCCATCCGGCGCATGCTGCCCTTCAGCAGCAAGCTGTTGATAACGGGGCTGTTCAACGTCGTCAACGACAACATCTTCACCCTCATACTCGGCATCCGCTACTCCAAGGCGCAGGCAGGCTACTACTCGCAAGGACGTAAGTGGGGCTACATGGCATACTCCAGCCTGTGGGGCATGATGTCGAACGTCTCGCAGTCGGTTCTGGCACAAGTCGCCGACACGCCTGGACGGCAGCAGGCGGTCTTCCGCAAGCTCGTGGGCTTCATGGCGTATGTCACCTGCCCCTGCATGCTCGGACTGGCGTTCGTGGCACCGGAGCTGACCACCATCACCGTGACGGACAAGTGGGCGGCGAGCGTCCCCTACATGCAGCTGTTCTGCCTCTGGGGCATCATCGCGCCGCTGAACAACCTCTGCACGAACACGCTGCTCAGCCGCGGACACTCCGGCGTCTACATGTACGGGACGATTGCGCTCGACGTGGTGCAGCTGCTGGTCATCTACTTCTCCGCTCCGCTGGGCATCTATCAGATGGTCATCAACTACGTCGTGGTCAACTTCGCCTGGTTCTTCGTGTGGTTCTACTTCATCCGCCGGAGCATCCCCGTCAGCCTGGCGAGACTGCTGTTCCGGGACCTGCTGCCCTATGCCGCCCTGACCCTTGCCGCCATCGGGGTGGTGCACCTCGTGGTGACACCGCTCGGGAATGTCTACCTGCGCTTCGGCTGCAAGATAGCCTTCGTCGCCCTGCTCTATGTCGGGACGCTCCATGCGCTGCGTTCCGAGATGCTCCGCGAGACCCTCGGCTACCTGCGGAAGCTGAAGGGAGGGGGACGGGGATGAACGGAGCGGTTGACCCGTCCGTCGGTCAACCACGCCGGAACAGTGAAAGGCGGACAGACACCCATCCCTGCAAACAGATAAACTCATATACTCATGCTGACACTCATACCCATCGGAGGACTCGCCAACCGCCTGCGGAGCATCGCTTCGGGAGTGGCGCTGGCACGGGACTACGGACAGACACTGCACATCTACTGGTTCAAGGACGCGGGGCTGAACTGCCGCTTCGACGACCTCTGCCTTCCGCTCGACGCACCGGACATCCGCCTGCACGAGGCATCGGCGCTGGACGCGCTGGTCTATGACCGTCCGCGCAAACGGAACGCACGGCTGCCGGGCATGTTCCAGCGGCTGCTGTTCGACGGACGGCTCCATGAACAGGGACCCTGGACGGCGGACGCACCCGCCTTCGACTTCGGCGGATGGATGGCGCAGCACCGGCGTACGTACATCAGCAGCTGCCACTCGTTCTATCCTGCCGACCCTGCCCTCTATGGCGAGCTCTTCCGTCCGAATGAAACCGTCGGACGGCTCGTCGACGCCTACGTCGCGCGCTTCACGCCACACACCGTCGGGGTGCACATCCGACGGACGGACAACGCCGCCTCCATCGCCCGCAGTCCCCTGTCGCTCTTCATCGAGGAGATGGAGCGCGAGGTAGCGGCGCACGCGGACACACTCTTCTTCGTGGCATCCGACTCCGAGGAGGACAAGCGTGCCCTGCGTGCACACTTCGGCGACCGCATCCTCACGTCCGACCGTCCGGCAGACCGCTCCAGCCTGGCAGGCATGCAGGAGGGATCCGTCGACTTCTTCACGCTCAGCCGCACCCGGCGCATCATCGGTTCCTACTACAGCTCCTTCTCCGAGGTTGCCGCACTCATCCGCGGCATCCCTTACCACTGCACAGCCTCACGCCTATGAAAGTCACCGTCTTCCCCTACCTGCAACCCCGTCCGGGCACACGCCCCAACCCCTACATCCACGACATGGTGCAGGCACTCTCCGCGCTGCCCGGCGTGGAGGTCGTCAATCCGCCCCATCGCAATCCGCTCCTCTCGCTCCTGAAGCCGGGACGGCAGGGCGACGTCGTCATCCTCAACTGGTTCGAGAGCATCCCCGACTTCCGCCACGGATACATCCAGACGTTCATTGCCGTGCTGTGGTTCGTGTGGCTGAAGCTGCGGGGCAGGAAGGTGGTGTGGATGCTGCACAACAAGCATCCCCATCACCCGCGCCGCCGTCGGCTGAAGGAACTGCTCACCCGGCTGGCAGCACACGGGGCGGACCTCATCATCACCCATGCCACCGACGGCGTGGAGCTGGTCCGCCAACGCTTCCCCCGTCAGGCGGCAAAGGCGCACTTCCTCCATCACCCGACGAAGGACCGTCTGGGTGTCCCTGCCGACGTCCCGCCTGCCTGCGACTACCTCGTGTGGGGGCACATCACGGCGTACAAGGGCGTGCTCGAACTTCTGGAATACCTCGCCGCCCGTCCGCAGACCTTCCGTGTGTGCATCGTGGGCGGCTGTTCGGACGAGTCGCTCCGACGGAAGATTGAGGCGGTCCGCCTGCCGAACGTCGACTGCCGCTTCCATGCCCCCTCGTTCGAGGAGCTGCGGACGTACCTGGACCGGAGCCGCTTCGTCCTGGTGCCTTACCACGCCGCGTCGGTGCTCAGCTCGGGCATCCTCATGGATTCGCTGGCGTTCGGAGCGAAGGTCGTGGGACCCGACACCGGCTCGTTCAAGGATTACGCACGCGAGCCGCGCCTGAAGGTCTATACCTTCCGCTCGTTCGACGACCTTGCCCCTCTGCTGGCGGCACATGGCGACGAGCCTGCCTCGATGGAGGCCTACCGCGACTTCCTGACGGAGAACGACTGGGCGCATTTCGTCCGTCGGCTCTGCCGCCTGCTGGAGGGCGGAAGGGACTCCTGCTGACGCTGACGTTCTGACACGGAAATCCCCGTTTGGCTGTCTCTTTTTCCCGATTGGGCGTTTTCAGCTGACGCGTACTTTGGTGATTTTCTCCCTTCTGGAGCGAAGTTGAATACACATTTTAAGATAGTGCCGTCCGGACGAGGCTTTATTTTTACTTTATTCACATAAAAAAGACTGTTTGCTTCCGTTCCCATCGCGGTGTCTACCCCTTTTCACCGTCGTACGGACACGTCCGCACCACCGTACCGACCCATCCGCACCACCGTGCGGACACGTCCGTACGAAAAGAAGGGTCTGTTTTGTCTGCATTCTTTACCTGTTTTCATTTTTAGACGGAAGTGGGCTTGTGTTTCCCAACTTTCGTTTGGACGTCTGTCCGGAGGATTTCATACCGTCCGGATGGCTAAGGTGTGCGTGCGTAGAGAGAAAAGAAAGGAAAATGCAGAGTAAGGTGACAACCTGCATTCAGCAAATCGCCCGAGAAGGCCCTTCCTGCTCACCGATTCGTATTTCGGTGCAAGGAAGGCCCTTCTCGGGCGATTCATTTGACGTTTTGACAAAATGCCAACTTTATCGGTTCATGTCGGCACCCAGGTAGAAGCCCAGGTTCGTCTGCTGGTTGTAACCCATGTTCTGCATTGCCTGCGAGAGGTCATAGGTGTGGTCCTCCATGAGGTGGGTGAAGCGGTGGTGCGTCGGGTAGTTGGTGGAAAAGACCAGGATGGACTTGTTGTCTTCGGAGCCCAGGATGACCTCTTCGCGCCAGTCGCCGAGGAAGTCGCCGTAGTAGCACGGGTTGTACTTCGTGCTGTGGTTACCCTGGTTGCTGCCGTAGCCTGTGCTGAAGTTCACCAGCCGGTTGCGCTTCGTGAGCGGGTTCGCCCGGTAGCTCATGATGAGTCCGCGGTCCCAGAGGTCACGTGTCAGCTCGCCGCTCCAGTAGATGGCGGCGTTGTACATCGTTCCGCCGCCGATGCCCTTCGGCAGGTCGGCTGTGACGGGTACGTCCGACGGACCGCCGCAGTTGTAGAGCCCCGAGTTGATGGACGACCAGTATTCGAAGTTCGGGCTGTCGGGATCGATGTCTGCCACGATGCTGCGCCCGACGTCCCCGTGGTCCCCGGCTCCGTGTCCGGCGATGAGCGAGCCGTCGCGTGCGTCAATCACCTGGCAGGCATAGCCGTGCCCTTGTCCCGCATAGTTCCCCGGCTCCTCGAAGGAAGCGACGATTTGCAGTCCCTCGCGGTCCTTCACGAATTTGCCCACGCTCAGGCAGTCGCCGTGTCCGTTGCCCGTGCACCAGAGCTCGTTGCCGTTGTCGTCGATGGCAGCAGAGCCGTAGAGCACCTCGTCGCGTCCGTCCCCGTCGAGGTCGGCAACGCGGAAGGCATGCGAGCACATGGCGAGCCACTTGTCGCTGTGTTCGGCGGTGTCGAAGGTCCAGCGTGTCTGCAGGCCGTCCTCCCGCAGGTCGAGGGCGCGGACCTGCCAGTTCTTGTAGATGCCGCGCGAGATGATGAGGCTGGGGTTGGTCGTGCGGACGCCGGTGGATGGGTCGGGTATGCCGTCGAGGTAGGCGACGCCGATGAAGAAACGGTCCATGCGGTTGCCGTAGTCATCGCCCCAATAGTCAATCCAGTGTTGGGCGCGGTCCTTCTTCGAGCCGCTTCCGCCGCGGGCGATGTTGTCGGTACGTGCTATCTCCCGTCCGTCGAACGCCCGGCAGACGGAGATGTACTCCGGTCCGTCAAAGACGAGTCCGCAGGTTGTCGGGAGCGAAGCGCCCGAAGCCCAGCCCGCCCCGTTGCTTTCGCGGATGCGGTAGTCATGCACCCGGCCGTCGGCGTTGGTGATGGTCTTCCCGTCGGCAAAGGTCGTTCCCTCTGACGAGCGGAAGGCAATCTCGGGCAGCCCGTCGCCGTTGAAGTCGTAGACGATGTAGGACGTGTAGTGGGAGCCCGAGCGGATGTTGATGCCCAGGTCAATCTGCCACAGGAGGGTACCGTCCATCTTGTATGCCTGCAGGAGGGTGGTGCCGTTGTGCCAGCCGCCCTGGTTGGCGCCGTCATAGGGCTCGCGCTTCACGACCAGCTCCATGACGCCGTCGCCGTCAAGGTCCGCCGGCTGGATGTCGTCGATGGTGTAGGTCAGCGAGGGGTCGGGCAGCCGCGAGTCGTCGACGGGGATCCGGTAGTAGAACGTCTTGGCGCGTTGCGGTGTGAAGGTGCAGGCGCATAGCGTCTCCGCCTGGTTGGCAAGGGTGACGCGGTAGCGCGTGGTCTGTGAGGGGTCGATGGTCTCGTCCAGCCAGCAGGAGGCATCGGCGATGGGTGCGGCGTTCAGCTTCGTTTCCGTCCCGTCGTTGACGGACTTGTAGAGGTCGAAGGCGGTGTTTGCCGGGTCAGTCGGCAGCATGCGCCAGCTGACGAGGGCACCGTGGATGCCGGTGGTGGCGTTGGCGTCCGCGTCCGGTGTCGGGTCGTAGCTGACCCACATGGCACGGTCGCCGGTGATGATGTCGGTCGGCAGGGGCGGCAGCTCGTCCGATGGGAGGAGGGTGTCGGTGTCGTCCTTGCAGGCGGTGAGGCTCGCCGTGAGGCAGCAAGCCCACAAGAGTTTATGAAGGGTTTTCATAAGCGGTAGTCTGTATGGTTAATGGTTCTGTGTGGTTTGCGATGTGTCTGACGGAGCTTTCCGGTCCGGCACCGGTCGGGTGGTCTCCTGCCGGTGCCGGGAGCCGGGAGGGTGTCCGGCGGACGTCCGTCGGTCAGTCACTCCAGCCCGGGTTCTGCCCGAGGTTCGGGTTCTTGAGCTTGTCCGCCTGGGGGATGGGGAAGAAGTACATCTTGTCGTCCCATTGGCGGGCTACTTCCTTGCGGGTGTAGGCGAACGTACCGTCTGTCTGCCGGGTAATCTTCATCTCGGTGATGCTCCTGAAGTACTTGTCAGCCTCTTTCCAGCGACGGACGTCCCAGAAGCGGTGTCCCTCGAAGGCGAGCTCGACCATCCGTTCGTTCTTGTACTTCGTCCAGAACTCGTCGTTGCTCATGCCGGTGGGGAAGGGTGGCATGTTGACGCTCTTGCGGGCGCGGGTCCGGCTGGCTGCCTCCCGGGCGGAAAGGGGGAACTCCGCACTGGTGGCGTCGGCACTGCCCAGGTAGCGGAAGACTGCCTCGGCATAGTTGAGGTAGAACTCTCCCAGGCGGAAGGTAATCCACGTGTGGTATGCCGACTTGTTGGTGCTGTTCGAGCGTGGGTCGATGTCGCCCTGACAGTATTTCTTCAGGTAGTAGCCCGTGGGGGTGCCACCGTTGACCGGCTCGCCATTGGCTCCTCCCTGGAAGGTCTCCAGCGGGGCTTCGTTCCAGGCGGGCCAGCCCGTCTCTCCGTTGACGGCGATGGTTGCGGCGAGGCGCGGGTCGCGGTTGGCACAGGGGTTGGCGGGGTCGTAGAACGCGCTCTGGTCCCATGGCTTCCCGTCCGCCATTTCATAGGCATCCACGAGGTTCTGCGTCGGGCAGTTGCCACCCTTGCAGTTCTCCAGTCCGGCGGGGAAGTTGGAGGTCTCCATGCCGCTGCTTTCGCGGTCCGCCCTTCTGCCGAAGATGATTTCCGAGGTGGCGTCCTTGTAGTTGTTCTTGGTCCACAGCTTGGCATAGTCGTCGATGAGCTTCATCTTCGCGGCGTCGGCGGCGTCGAGCAGCTCCTTGTTGGCAAGTGCGGCGCGGTGCCACAGTTCCTTGTCGCCCGTCGGGTTGAACAGCGGACTGGCGGCGTAGAGGGCGGCACGCGCCTTCAGGGCGAGCACGGTCAGGCGGTTGACCCGTCCCGTCTCGGGTGACTCGGCAGGCAGGGCGACGTCGGCGGGCAGGTTGGCATAGTCGGCGATGATGGAGTCCTTCACGGCGTCACACTCGGCAATGATGTAGTCGAAGATGTCCTGTGCCGGGGTGCGCGGGAGGCTGTTGCTCTCGTCGGCAGTGAGTACATGGTCGCTGAAGGGCACGTCGCCATATTGGCGCACGAGCAGGAAGTAGTAGTAGGCTCTCAGGCAGCGGACCTCGTAACGGTAGTTGTTGTAGCGGTACATCTGCGGTTTGTAGTCGGCGTTCATCTCCAGTTCGGGGAAGGTCAGTCCGGTGAACCGTTCCAGGTAGAGGTTGCAGTTGGAGATGGCGCGGTAGCAGGAGCTCCATGCGCCGGCGGGCGTGTTGACCGGACTCCAGGTGCCGTTGTAGAACGTCTCGATGGCACCGCCGGAGTACGTGTACTCCGCTTCGTCGGTCGCGGCGCCGAGGACCGCGCCGGAGTAGGAGCCGAAGTCGGTGTCCAGGTCCGAGTAGATGTTGGTTATCAGGCCGCCGACATTGCCGAAGTTCAGCTTCACGAAGTCCTCATCGTAGTTGTTGTATTCGTGGTAGTCCATCTCTTCGGAGCAGGCAGACAGCGCTCCCAGGCACAGGACGCCACAGAGGAATGTATTCAGTTTCATAGTTCGTCTTGTCTTAAAGGGTTAAAAACCTATTTGCAGTCCCACGACCAGGCTCTTGTTCAGCGGGTTGGTGGCGCCGTATGCTTCCGGGTCCGCCACGTCGATGTGGTCCAGACACAGCAGGTCCACTCCCCGGGCATAGAGTTTGGCGTCGCCGATGAAGCGTGTCTTCTGGAGCAGGCTCTTGGGGAAGCGGTAGTACACCTCGACGTTGCGGAGCTTCAGAAACGACCGGTCGGCAAGCCACAGGGTGCTCGTCTGGTAGTTGTTGTTCGAGCTCTGGGTGGCGAGACGCGGATAACGGGCATCGGGATGCTCGGGTGTCCAGCGGTTGTCATAGTAGTGGCTGGAGAGCGTGGTGGTGTTCAGCAGCGGACGGAAGAGGCTCTTCGTGTTCAGCAGTGCCGAGTACTGTGCCGTCCCTTGGAACAGGGCGTCGACACCCCATCCCTTCCATTCCGCTCCGAGGTGGAAGGAGTAGAAGATGCGGGGTGCGGTGGTGCTGTAGCCGATGGCGGTCCGGTCGTTGCTGTCGATGAGGTGGTCTCCGTTGATGTCCTTATACTTCACGTCGCCAGCGTAGAGCGTGCTGAAGTTCTGGGGCAGCGTCTGCTGTCGCTGTGCCACTTCGTCCGCGTCCCTGAACAGCCCGTCGGCAACCAGTCCGTAGAGTTGGTTGAGGCTGTGTCCCGTCTGGACCAGGTTGGGATACTGGCGCGGCTCCTCCAGCTGCTCCTTGATTTTGTTGCGGTTCCAGTTGAAGTTCCCGCCGGCATTCACGATGACGGAGCCGAGCCGGGCGGTGTAGTTCGCTCCGACCTCCACGCCCCAGCTGTCGACGATACCGGCATTCTCGAACGGGGCACCCATGCCCAGCACGGCGGTGTATTTGCCGTCGGACGACACCCAGATGTCCTTCCTCCGCTGGTAGTATCCTTCCAGGGTCACGTCCAGACCACCCCACAACGTGGCGTCTACGCCCAGGTTGTATTTGTACGCTTTCTCGTGGGTGGAGTTCACCGAGGCGAGACGGCTGATGGCAGTCGTTCCGAACGAAGAGTCATAGGCGCTGTTGAACATGTAGCGCACGCCGCTCGTGGTGTAAATCTGGTCCCAGTAGTCGAGCACGGTGTCGCTCCCGTCCTTCGGCAGGTAGTCGGCGTTGATGACACCGAAGGAGGCGCGCAGCTTCAGGAAGTCGACCCAGGACGCACGCTGCATGAAGTCCTCTTCCGACAACACCCATGCCGCAGAGACCGTCGGCGAGAACGCCCACTTGTGTCCCGGAGCCAGCAGGCTGGAGGCGGAGCCCACCAGGGCGAGATCGGCAAAGTAACGCTTGGCATAGCCGTAGTGGGTGAACCACGAGAGGTTCTGCCGGAAGATGGTCGTGTTCAGTCCGTAGGCATCGCGGAACTCATATTCCCACTTGGCCTGTGAGAACATATCGTGCTTCCCGGCGAAGGTGCGGCTGTAGTCGATGCTTCCGGCGAAGTTGAAGAGCCGCATCCAGCTGTTGATGTTGGCGCTCTTGCCCATGGTGCCCGGCTCGCCTCCGGTGATCTGGGTGTAGAACGGTCCGTTCACCTCGTCGTAGGTCACGACGTAGCCGCCGTACTGGTATGCCTGGCTGTGGTCTTCCCAGATGGAGGAGTAGTTGTCATATGCCAGGCGGAGGGTCGCTCCCAGTCCTTTGACGAACCCGGAGAGGTCCTGTGTCAGGGTGAGGTCGGCATAAAGGCTCTTGGTGTGTCCCTTCGAGTAGGCGGCTCCCTGTGCCTGTGCGACCGGGTTGAGTGTGCCCGTGAAGGTATTGTTGTTGCCGCCCCAGAGCCCGTCTTCGTTGCGGATGGGGAAGGCGCCGGCAGGCACGGTGTAAATCATGTCCCACAGGTTGGCGGACGCGCCGGGCCGGCTCGACTCGGACAGCGTTCCCAGCAGGTTGAGCTTCAGCCGGGTGCTGTTGGACACGTCGATGTCCAGGTTGGAACGCAGGTTGCCGCGTGCGTACTTGTTCTGTGTGGAGTAGCCGTCGTTCACGTCGGGGTGCTTGATGAAGCCTTTGTCGGTCACCAGTCCGAGCAACGTGTAGTAACGGAACTTGGACCCTCCCCCGCGTATCTCCATCGTGTACTTGTTCGACACGCCGGTGTTCCTGAACGTCTCGTCGAGCCAGTTCACGTTGGGATAGAGGTAGGGAAACTCCCCGTTGCCGAAGTATTCGATTTCCTTGTCGGCATAGCGCGGTGCCAGTCCCTCGTTGGCGCGTGCCTCGTTCATGGCGCGTGCATAGGTCGGCGCGTCGACGAACTCCGGCTTGCGTGAGAGGAAGTTGGTGACATGGTCGTAGGTGAACCGCATCTCGCGCGTGTTGTACTTGCCCCGTTTGGTCGTCACGAGGATGGCTCCGTTGACCGCCTTGTAGCCATACAGTGCCACGGCAGGTGCGTCCTTCAGTACCGAGACAGACTCCACCTCCTCCGGACTGACGAACGAGAGGTCACGCTCCACGCCGTCGACGAGGAGCAACGGGGTGCTGCTCGACAGGCTTTGCAGGCCGCGGACGTAGAACGTCGGTTCGACAGCCGCGTAGTTGCCGGCATTCTGCAGGGAGATGAGCCCGAGCCCCTGTCCCAGCAACGCATTGGCTATGTCCTTGGCGGCGCGTTTGTCGAGTGCCGGGGCAGAGACCGTCGAGACTGCCATGGTCGACTCTCCGCGGGTAAACGTGCGGTCGGCGCCCACGTCGACCGTTTCCGCCTTATATCCCATGACCACCTTCGTCAGTGAGTCGTCCACCCGGACAGTGGTTGTCCCTTTGTCGGGACTGAACACGACAAGCTTTTCGTTTTTGGCAGCCTTGATGGAGAACTTGCCGTCTTTGTCGGTCTCCACCCGCGTACCGGGCGCACCGATGACCATGACCGACGCGCCATAGACGGGGCGTCCTGCCGGGTCGACGACCACTCCCGTGACATTCCCGACGGCTTCTTGCGCCAGTGCAGGCAGGTTCGCGCACATCAGTCCTGCTACTATCAGATATCTATATGTTTTCATAAATCCATTCATCGTTTGGTTATTCACTTCTCGTCTTGCCGGACCTTACCATCCCGGGTTCTGTACGAGACCATACTTCTTGTTGATTTCTATTTCCGGGATGGGCGACAGGTACCATTTGGCATCGAAGCCGTTATCCCACCAGTAGCGGCGGATGTTCTTCAGGACGAACTTCTCATAGTCGAAGCGGGTCGGCTGCTTCGCGCCCTTGTTCTGGTCGCCCTCAAACCACTTCGTGTAGATGCGGTTGCCGTTCTCGTCGAGCCGATAGATGAGCAGTCCGTGCAGCTCCTTCTCGAAGAGGTCCTTCCGCTTGTAACGGATGAGGTCGAAGAAGCGTGAATCCTCCAGTCCCAGTTCGCAGGCACGCTCGCGGAGCAGCTCCTGCAGGAGGTTGGCCTTGTTGCTGCGCAGGTTCTTGTCCGGGTTGCAGTCCTCCAGCTTGCCCAGGCCGACACGTGCCCTCACCTTATTTATATACTCCAGTGCACCGGCATTGTCGTTGCGTGCCTGCAGGAGTGCCTCGGCATAGGTGAGGTAGATGTCCGACAGGCGGAGTGTCACCCACTGGGTGTACTGGCGCAGGTAGTCGTTCCCCAGGTAATACTTCATGTTGTCATAACCGGTGGCGTATTGTCCCGTCTCGTTCTTCGAGTTGTTTCCTGCATCATAGCCTCCCACCCAGAGCTCGTAGGGCTGTCCGCCCATCACGCCTGCAGGAGTCGACCAGTCGAGCATTTTCGGCAGTCCGTTGACGCGGGCACTCTCATAGAGACGCGGGTCACGGGTCAGCGTCAGGTCGCCCCCTTCGAGCGTGCCGGTCATGAACATGGCGTCCAGCCTTCCTTCCGCCTTGGTCTTGTCCCAGTCGAAAGGTTTGCCGTCAGCCCACGGGAACATCTCGACATACTCCTGCGTCGGAGTGTAGGAGTTGCGTCCCAGGTCCGCCCAATAGTGCCACATGTAGGTGGCGGACTTGAAGGCATCATAACCGTTGGTGCGAACGGAGTGCAGAATCTCGCGGCTGTCCTGTGCGATGTACGCCATGCGGTACGCCCAGCGATAGCCTGCCGGGGTATTGTTGACCGACTGCTTCAGTTCGTAGAACCCGTTCTGCCGGAGCGCGCTCATGAAGTCCTCGCAAGCCTTCAGGCAGTTGTCCCACAACTCTTTCCTGTAGCCTCCGTACCACACGAGATGTTTCTGTTCCGCCTCCGACGAACCCCCGGCGTAGCCTTGCGCATCGTTGAACAGAGGAGAAGCGGCAAACTGCCAGATTTTGCACTTCAGCGCCATGGCTCCCGCCTTCGTCCATCGTCCCGTGTAAGTCGGACTGGTGGCTGCGGTGGAGCCGTCGTAAGCCCAGGGCAGTGCGCCCGAGTTGATGGCGTCGTCGAGCATCTCAATCATGAAGTTCACGGTCTCCTCCACCGTTGCCCGCGGATTACTGTAGCTCGATTCGTTGCCGATGAATGAAGAGCGCAGGATGGGCAGTCCGCCATAGTGTCGGAACATGTCGAAGTAGCGGGTTGCGATGAGGCACTTTGCCTCTGCCACCATGCGGGCTTTCTCTGAGGCACTCAGGTCGGGCACCTTGTCGATGTTTTCGATGAGCAGCCAGCACCAGCGTGTGACCTCCCAGACCTTTTCGTCGTTCCAGCAGAATTTGTCCTCGCGACGGACGTAGTTCGCCTTGTGGATGCCCGTGTAGTATTGCGAATAGATGGTCGGTGCCGCCCAGTGCAGCTGCCAGCAGTCGGACAAGGCTTCCGCTTTGCCCACATAGGCACTGCTGGAGACGGGCAGCGAGGTGTCGTCTTTGTACGGCAGTCCGTAGTATTGCCGTCCGTAGATGGCGTTCAGGAACTGCTGGGTGTAGAGCGCACTGGAGAACACCGTGTCTTTGGTGGCTGTTCCTCCCGGTGCCTTGTCCAGGAAGGCATTCCCGAATTTGATGTCATCCACGCACGAGGCAGCTCCGACGGACGCGAAGAGCAGGGCGCCGATGACCCAGGTATATGTAGTTCTCATAGTTGTTTGCTTTTAAGTTAGAATCCCAGTTTTAAGCTTAGTGTGTAAGTGCGTGCCAGCGGGTAGGACGGGGCATTGCTAGCCCGGGTCTCCGGGTCTCCCCAGAGATAGGGTGTGAAGGTCAGCAGGTTGTAGCCGCTCAGGGCAAGCTGGCAGGTGTTCATCTTCAGCTTCTTCATCCAGGGGAAGTTGAAGTTGTAGGCCAGCTGGAGCGTCTTCAGGCGCAGGTACTTCGAATCCTTCTCATAGAGCGTGCTCGATGCATAGTTGTTGGTCGCATTCTCCCAGGTCGGACGCGGATACTTGGCGCTCTGCGACGGATTGTCGGGTGTCCATGTGTTGTCGAGGTGGTAGGCCAGCAGACCGCCCGTCGTAGGGCCCGTTGCCGAGGTGAAGGGCTGGCGGAACACATCGGAAATCATGCGCGACACGTTCCACGCGGCTGTCCACTGGCTGTTGAACTCCCAGTTCTTCCAGCTGAAGCCGAAGTTGAAGCCGAGCATGTACTCCGGGTCGTCGGTGTAGCCGTAGTCGCGGCTCATGTCGTTCACGTCAATCTTGCGGTCACCGTTCAGGTCCACATAAACGGCGTCACCCGGACGCAGTTCCGCCATCTGTTGCGGATAGGGGCGGTGGAAAGTCTGCTCATACAGGTCCGGCGTCTGTTCGTCGTAGTAGCGCCAGAACACATATTGCGACCGCGCCCCGATGCGGTGTCCCTTCTGATACTGGTAGAGGTTGCTTTGCGGAGCTTCCTTGCGGTCGATGACCTCGTTCTGGTTCTGCGACAAGTTGAGGTTTGCCCAGTAGCGGAAGTCGTCGCCGAACTTGTCATTCCACTTCAGGGACAGTTCCCATCCCCAGCTGTCGACAGCTCCCAGGTTGGCAAAAGGCACGCTGAAGCCGATGATGCTGGGAGCGGTCCCGTCCTGCAGCAGGATGTCCTGACTTTGACAATGCGTCACCCTGCTTTATTTTTGTCTTGATCTAATGCCTCCAACAATGGTTTGATGGTCTCCTGCTGTGGTGTTGTGAATAGAGTCTCAGTATATACCGAGCCGTTGGGCAGCCTTATTCTGAGCGTCGTTATTGTCTTGGCGATTTCAAGAACCTTGTCAACGCTCATCTTTATGCCGACTTCTCTGATGACCCGTTCAAGTTCCTTATACACCTTGTAGGCTACAAAGCAGATGCAGATATGGGCCTCGATACGTTTCTCCGTAAAATGGAACATTGGACGCATCTCGAGCGTCCCTTTGCCAATACGGAAAGCCCTCTCAACCATCCAAAGGCCATGGTATTGTGATATGACCTCTTTCCCGGACAGGGTCGTATTCGTTATATACCCCTTCAGTCCATCCCAAAGACTGTCTTCTGCTATCTTTTCCTCATTGATACTTACGGTTATGTCCTTGCTGATATCGGGAAATTTGTTGTAGCCTCGCTTATTGACGTTGTCCTTGGTCAGAGTACCTTTCGCATAGGCCTTGCGGAGTCTATCGACGCCTTTGTTGCGGTTCCATGCGTTTTTCTTTGCCCGTGCATCTGAATAGCTCACAACCAGCCTCTGGCAATCATTCTTGCAACATTCAATAATGTTCCCGTCCGTCCTGTCAATTGCAAGAATCCAGTCTTTAATCTTTGGAGACTCGTTTCGGATTCTCGCCCCGATAATATACCGGTAGCCGGCGGATTCCAGCAGCTCTACATTCTTTGTGTTCATAAGGCCCGAGTCGGCCACAATGATGAAGTCTGTCAGCTTGAAGCGCTGGACAAAGTCATCGATTACGGGGATCATTGTGCGCCCCTCGTACTGGCTGTCGTTGAAGATAGAGTAGGACATCGGGTAGCCGTCCTCGCTCACCAGCAGTCCGAGGACTATCTGCGATTCTGCCATCTTGCCGTCCTTTGAGAAGCCTGCCTGACGAAGAACATCGTCCGGCTGTGGTGCGGACTCGAAGTAAAGTGTGGTCACATCGTAGAAAACGACCCCAATCCGTCCGCCGAGAATCCTCATCGTGTGCTCTACGCTTATCCGCTGGACCTTCTCGCGCTGCGTATTATACAGCTTGTCCATATAGCGGTAGATGTTATGTAACCGAACGTCTTCGTCGAAGTAGGACTTCAGATACGACGCTGTGGCAACCTTGCTCTACGGATGACAGACCCTTGCGATGACGAGATGGCGCAAAATGCTGTCCCCGATTACTCCAAAGCCAATTCTGTCGTATATGTGGTCGAGGATAACTTGTGGCGTGTTCTGGAGCGTCCTCTCGATGCGCGCAATGGTATTTCTCGCTTCTTGGAGCGCCTGAGCGCTCTCGTCAAAGTCAAGTGTCATCTGACCGGAATATTCGTCTATCCATTGACGCGCTTTGACCTCAAGGCGAACAATCTCGTCGGGGCAGACGATACTCCAATTGTCTTAAGCTCCTTGAACTTGCCACTGCTCTTGTCTGCGATAACCACGCTCACAGTGCCGCTACGGTTCTTTTTCTTGCGTACAAACATGCCATAAAGGTACTCATTTTAGGTTTGCGTCACCCGCGTCACCGTGAAGATTTTCTGGAACGGCTGATTTTAAAAATGTTACAATTGTTGAAATATCAGGCTGTCAAAGTCAGGAAGTAGGCAGGCCAGTGTCGCTACCACATGGTTTTTCTTCATACATTGTGGATTAAAGGGGTTAAACGATTTTGTTGGGTAGAATTATTTCAGGTAGTCAGGGTGGACCGATGGAATGCACGTTCCCCGGGCGGGAGGCCTTTCATCGGTAAAAAGAGTCTTGTGTAAGGGTGGTGAATGCAGGATTGCCCGGATTCGGGTAAATTCAACAGGTGAAAAATCTCCCCCCCCCCATGTCGGCGGAAAGGGTTGAAACAGAAAGTCTTGAGACTAGAGCAGACCGGACGGCATAGGGCTGTCCGTAAGACTGTGACTCGTTGTACTGCATTGTGTCCATAACTTCGTATTGATTAAAAAATCGGTAGTTTCTTCCGGAAGAGACTACAATTGGTTTTTCAGGGTTTGTCAATGTTTCGGGTTGTAAAGAATGTCGCGCTTTTTGATTCGTTTCTCCTGTCAACTCTTCACAAATGTATGTAAAAAGCGTTATCTGCAAGCGATTTCCCGGTCATTCTGCTAAAAGGGACAGAAAATACATGCTTTTGGTAAATATTCCATGTCCACTTCCTTCCCGTACAGTCCGTAATGGGGCGGTTTTAACGATTCTGGGACTCTTGAAGAGGAGAGGTCATGTACTGTTTATTGGATAAATAGAAGGTTTGATATGTTAAGAAATTTTCTTGTGTCCGGTTCCCTTGTTCCCTCCTTCGTTTCTATTTTGCCTGCACTCCGAACTGCATTTCAGACCTTGCCAATACAGGCGATGTTGTGCCTTTCTGCCTTCTTTCTGTTGCTGTCTGTAGAAAAATACGGTCATTTTGTATAGCTATGCCGCGAGATTCTTCTAAATTTGCACGGTTAATAGAATGGACAAGTCCTGCTTGCGATCCGGAACTTATCCATTTGTAGCTGAAGAGTTATCTTGTTGTTTTAGTCCGGTTATACCTGGAAAAAAACACACACATCACATGAAAAGATGGAACCCCGACTTCATGAGCCATTCCTTTGCGGCTCGTTTGCGCGTTTATGTCGTAGGCTTCACCGCCTTGCTGTTCATTCTCGCCTTTTACGTGATTTTTCGTTTTTCCTACCGCTTCATCCGTGAAGAGGCGGTACACCGTGCCGATGCACAGCTCGATAACACCATCCTGCGCATTGACGGTGTGCTCAACTCCGTGGAGACGGCAGTCGCCAATTCCTCTTGGGCGGTCGGCGAAGAGCTGGACAAGCCCGACTCCCTCTATACACTCCTGACCCGTTTCGTGGAACGCAATCCCATCATCAGCGGGAGTGCCGTTGCCTTCCGCGAAGACTTCTTCCGCGACAAGGGCTCCTACTACTCACCCTATGTGTTCAAGGACGCCAATGGGGATATCCGTCGGCGACAGTTGGGAACCGAACGCTACAATTACAGCGAAAAGGAGTGGTTCTCCCGCCCGATGCAGACCGGAAAGGCGCATTGGAGCGAACCTTACTACGACACCGGAGGAGGGGAGATGCTCATGACGACTTACTCCCAACCTCTCTATGATGCCGACCACCGCATGTACGGCGTCTTTACGGCAGACATCTCGTTGGCATGGCTGACCGAGCTGGTGAACGGAATCCGTCCTTATCCGCGTTCTTACAATCTGATGATTGGCAGGGAGGGAACCTACATTGTCCATCATCGTCCGGAACGTATCCTGCACGAGACCATATTTTCCGCTACCAAGACCATGAAGGATTCGACTACGCAGAAAATCGGGCGCGACATGCTGGCAGGCAGACGGGGTATGGAGGTGTTGCAGAACGACGACACGCTCTCCTATGTGTTTTATGCACCCATCGAGACGACGGGATGGTCGGTCGCCACGGTCTGTCCGCGTGAGGAAATCTTTGCCAGCCTGGACAAGATACAGTGGTGCGTGGTGCTGATTGCCGTAGTGGGGCTGGTATTGCTCGGACTGGTCTGCGGACACATTATCCGTCACATCCTGAACCCTTTGTCACGCTTTGCACAGGCTGCCCGGCAGATTGCGGGAGGAGACTTCCAGACACCGTTGCCTCCGAGCCCGTATGACGATGAGATGGGACAGCTGCGCGATGCGTTCGAATATATGAAGCGCGAGCTGGCGGAATACATGGAGGAGCTGCAACAGACGACGGTCCGCAAGGAGCGCATCGAGAGTGAGTTGCGCATTGCCAGTGAAATACAGATGGGCATGATTCCCAAACTTTTCCCGCCTTTCCCGGAACGGAAGGACATCGACCTCTATGCCATCCTGAAGCCGGCAAAGGAGGTGGGCGGCGACCTGTATGACTTCTTTATCCACGAGGAGAAGCTGCTCTTCGTGATAGGCGACGTGTCGGGTAAGGGGATTCCTGCTTCACTGCTGATGGCGGTTACCCGAAGCCTGTTCCGTACGATTGCCGTTCACCGGAAGACGGCGGGTGAAATAGTTGCTGCCCTGAACCGTGCGGTGGCGGACAACAACGAGTCGAACATGTTCATCACCCTGTTCGTCGGAGTGCTCGACCTGGCATCCGGCGAACTGGATTACTGCAATGCGGGGCACAATCCCCCGGTGTTCCTGCAGACGGGGGAGAAGCCGCGCCTGTTGTCCTGCCTGCCCAATATACCGATAGGTGTATTCAAGGACTTCGACTACGTGGCGGAGTCCGGACGTCTGGATGACGGCAGCCTCCTGTTGCTCTACACCGACGGACTGACCGAGGCGGAGAACCCGTCGGAGGAGTTGTACTCCGTGGAACGTCTGCTGGCGACCTTCGAAGGCATGCAGGAACTGCCGGCACAGGACATCATCCGTACACTGGAGCGGAGCGTGAAGGACTTTGCCGGGGAGGCGGAACAGAACGACGACCTGACCATGCTGGCTCTCCGCTTGAAGCACGACCCGGATTCGCAGGAGATGGAACTGGTGCTGGAGAACCGGCTCACGGAGATTCTCCGTCTGGAGGACTTCGTCAAGCAGGCGGGGCAACGTGCCGGTATCCCTGCCGATGAGACGGAGATGGTGCTCCTGGCAGTAGAGGAGGCGGTCACGAACGTTATCCGTTATGCATACGGTGACGGGGAGGGCCTTATCCGTCTGACGGCAGCATGCCGGGACGGCAACCTGGTTTTCGAGTTGCGGGACAGTGGACAGGCTTTTGACCCGACACAGGTTCCGGAAGCCGACGTGACGCTTCCTGCAGAAGAGAGGACGCCAGGAGGATTGGGACTTCTGCTGGTGCGGCGCATCATGGACGAGGTCCGCTACCAACGGACGGACGGTGAAAACCGGTTGACACTGGTGAAGAAGAGCAGGCTGACAAGCTGAAACAACATTTCTAACTAAATAAAGCAAAACGATGGAAAGTATCATTTTTCTAGGAATGAATCCGGATATGTGGATTGTCTTGCTGACCATACTGGTGGTCTTCGGTTTGATGTTCTTCACAAAACTGCCGGGTGATTATGTGTTTATGGGCAGCATGGTGGTGTTTGTTACTACGGGTGTCCTTCCGGTGGACGAAGCGCTCAGCAGCTTCAGTTCGGAGTCGGTCATCATGACGGGCGCCCTGTTTGTCATCATTGCCGGACTGGTCTATTCCGGTGTCCTGCAATGGATTGTCAAATACTGCCTGGGCATGCCCAAGACGTACGGGAAGGCACTGTTGCGCCTCATGTTTCCCGTGGCCATGCTGAGCACGGTGTTGAGCATTACGACGGTGGTTGCCCTGTTCCTGCGTGCGGTGAAGATGTGGGCAAGAAGGTTGGGCATCGCCCCTTCAAAACTGTTGATTCCCTTGAGCTATGCCTCGTGCATGGGAGGAACCATCACGCTCATCGGTTCGCCTACCAACCTGGTGATTGCCGGTTTTTATGCCGACGATACGGGGGAGGCGATGGGACTGTTCACACCGACGGTCGTGGGTGTGTTCTGCCTGGTGGTCGGTATTCTCTCCACACTGGCATTGAGCCGGTTGCTGCCTGTACGGAAATCGCAGGAGGATGCGTTGGAGAATGTCTCTGACTACACGGTCGAGCTGCTGGTACCGACGGAATGTCCTCATGTGGGAGAGACTGTCGAGGAAGCCGGGCTTTACAAGGTCCCCGGCGGACACATCATTGAGATTATCCGTTTTGACCATGAAATCATCTCCCCGGTGAGCAAGGACGAGTTCATCTTCGGTGGTGACCGTCTGGTGTTCTCCGGTGATGTCGAGCGGATTCTGGAACTGCGGAAGTCCCATCAGCTGGTCAATGCCACCCACCACGTGTTTACTCTGGATGAAGTCGACCGCAACCGGCGCCTGCAGATGGCGAACGTCCGTTTCACCAGTCCGCTGGTGGGCAAGAAGATGGAGGACACTGACTTTGAAGAGAAGAATGATGTGGTCCTGGTTGCCGTTGCCCGGGAGGGAGAACGTATCCAGCAGAGTCCCCGTGAGGTCGTGCTGGAGAAGGGAGACACGCTGCTGCTGGAGTGCAGTCCCTCGTTCCTGAAGCATCCTGCCAACTACCAGGCGGACCTGCAGTTGTTTGATTCGGAGAAAGTGCCCAACATCGGTTCCAAGACCATTGTGTCTTCGCTGATTATGGTGGCGATGATTCTGCTGTCGTCATTCAATGTGCTGCCTCTCATGACCTCCTGTTTCCTGGCAGCCTTTGCCATGATTATCACCCACTGTTGCAGCATCCGGCAGGCACGCGAAAGCATCGACTGGGGCATCCTGCTGATTTTTGCAGGTTCCGTCTGCATGGGACTTGCCATTGAGAAGGTGGGTCTTGCCGAACTCCTGGCAGCCAAACTGTTGTCCTTCTCGGGAAACAGTCCGCTGCTGACCCTGACCTGCGTCTGCCTGTGTGCCATCATCTTGTCCGAGCTGGTCAGCAATACGGCGGCGGCTGCCATCCTCTATCCGGTTGCCTATCAGGCTGCACTGACGATGAACGTCAACCCCATGACATTCAGCCGTATCCCGACACGTTCGTCGTCTCGGGACAGCTGAAACCTCCTTGTTCGTTTTTCAATGTTTTCGTTTCCGGTCCGGCTTTCTCCCTCCGTTAGTCCTCGGACTTCTTTCTGTTTTTCCGCTTTTTCACCTGTTCCACAGCCTCCGAAACGATGGGGCGGTTGGCGAAACGCTGGGCATAGTTGGTATAGTCGGGATGGATGCGTTCATACGTCGGGTCGGTGAAGAGCGGACTGGTGATGATGTGGTCCGCTGTCGAGCGGTTGCAGCAGAACACGATGTTCTCCACGCCGGCAAGACGGGTCAGTGCCTTCACATCGGTGTCGTGGGGCTGCAAGGTCATGGGGTCGGTGAAGAAGAACAGGTAGTCGATCTCCCCCTCCACGATGCGCGAACCAATCTGCTGGTCTCCTCCCAGAGGTCCCGATTTCAGGAGGGTGATGTCCCATTCGATGTCGGGATGCTTTTCCTCCAACGCCTTCTTGATGAATGTTCCCGTAGTACCGGTACAGTAGAATTTATGTCCGATGAGGCGTTCCGAGTTCCACAGCACCCATTCAATCATGTCTTTCTTCATGGCATCGTGTGCCACCAATCCGATTTTTCGAATAACTTTTGTCATAAGTATTTCATTTTTAGTGAACTTCCTGTACAAAGGTAGCGAATCGCCGGAAATGTGCAAGCAAGTCCTGACGAAAAGTTCTGGACGAGGTCCTGAAAACAGAATGTAAGTGATTCTTTTGTTTTGCTTGACAGATTTTCCCATTTGACTATTTCCAGCTAACGCGTACTTTTGAAAAATCGGGCAAGGTAGGTTTTTTTAGGAATATTCATACGATGGTTCGTGCATACTTATTCCAAATCCGGGTCAAAAACGAATAATTATACCGCAAAACAATATTGTTTGGGAAGTCAAACACTTGTGTTTGGTACGTCAAACAATATTGTTTGATGAGTGAAACAATATTGTTTCATCCGTCGAAGTCAAGATTTCGAACAGTGAAACACTTGTTTTATGGTTTGAAAACAATTATTTAGTGATTTTTACCTCTGGTTTGTTTCGGAAGACGTTCGATTGGAAACTATGATATTGACAGGTATGCGTCTCATTCTCCTTTCTTGCTGATGATATTTTCGTCCCAGTTTGTGTATGCATGCAGGCGATTATTCCCCGGTTCTGACAATGTGTATTTTGCGAATCGCCCGAGAAGGCCCGTTTTGCGCACAAACTTGCAGTTGGCTGCGAGGAAGGGCACTCTCAGGCGATTCGTTTGACACTTTGACAAAGTGATAGTTTGTCATTGTGACTGACAGGAAACTTTTGAAGAGCCATTAGTTGAGAGCTTGTGTTGTGAATTGGTTATCTTTGCAAAGAACCATGATTGGTCATTTATAAGCTGGATTTTTGTGTCTCGGTTTTCTGACCGTCATGAAGTAAATACTGCTGGGCCCAGTTGTGGCAGGAAGATTAAACGATAAAACTTTAAGACTATGATACTACAAGTTACAAACGTAGAATATACAGGGGACTACAGCATGATATGTACCTTTAATAATGGCGAGAAACGTAAGGTCGATCTCACGCCGCTCTTGGAATATCCAGCATACAAAGAGTTGAAAGACAAGTCCAAGTTTATCCAATTCGGATTGGATGAGACTATCTTTTGGGCGAATGGTGCGGATATAGCTCCCGAATATCTGTTTGAGAACGGCATCCCTTGTTGATGGATGTCGGATGAACTTTAGCCGTTTTTTGCAGGTATGCGGATTCAGGGTATGAGAAGCCGGGTACAATCACCCCATAAGCAGCAACCAGAGCATCCATTTCCCTCCCAGTTTCTTGCGGAGCTGCGAGAGGGCATAGGCATAATGGTTGCGGACCGTGTGGGGTGAAATGTCCAGTTGGCTGGCAACTTCCCGGTAGGAGAGTCCCTGGAAGATAATGAGTCGGAGTACCTGACGGGCACGGTCAGGCAGGGCATCGATGGCACGGTGAAGTCGCCCGAGGATACGCTCGCGGTCGGAATCACTCTCGGCAGTCAGCTCGTCGATGAGGCTGTCGGTCACGCTCTCCAGGTCGACGAAAAAATAGCGTTGCTCCTCCTCCATGCGTTTCAGAGAAGCCTTTGCTACTGCCCCGAACAGGTAGGCACGCACCGAACCGGTGAAGAAACGTCCGCGATGATTGCGCCACAGCGAGATGAAGGCTCCTTGCACGAGGTCCTCGATGTCGTCGGGGGACAGCAGGTAACGGGTGGCATAGAGGCAGAGCGGACGGTAATAGTGACTGAAGGCAAGGCGCAGGCACGTCTCGTCATCCTGTTGCAGCAGGGCGGCAATCTGTCTGTCCAGGTCAGAGACGGACGGACATCGGGTGGACTTGAGGGTATCGGTTGTCATCGGCGGGGACGGAGCAGCTCACGGGCTGTGTCGCGGTTGGAGGAGAAGGAGAATTCGTCCAGGATGTCGATGATGTTTTCCGGGTCGGCAAGGTTTCCGCGGACGAGGCGTACGATGTCCAGCCGTTCGTCGTCAAAGTCTGCCAGCTCTTTCATCAGACGGATGCACTGGTCGCAGGTGATGTGGCGTTCGATCAGGGCAGCTTCGAGCAGACAGCGGCGGTCGTCGCTGAAGGAGACTTCTTTTGCCAGCTTGATGATGCGTTCGAGTGCATGGTTGCTCAGCACCTGCATCCGGTAGTGGCGGGGATACTGTTCCACGGAAGTCCGTTCCGGAACAGACGGACGGGTGGCGTTGTCGTTCCCGTCTGCAGAAACGGAGACGGACAGGAGCAACAGGCCGAGAATGGGAAAGAGGATTTTTTTCATCGGTATGAATGGTTTGCAACGGGTTGGTGTCGTGAGAGGCGCCGTTGGTTGGGGTTTAGGGCGGCAAGATAGCCAATTCGTGTGAGAATACCATAGGGACGAGGCAATAAAAAAGGGAATCCGTAACTTCGGACTCCCTTTTTTATGCTGTTTAGCCAACGAATTAGAGGCTGACTCTCTTTTCTTTGATTCTGGCTTTCTTACCGGTAAGTGCACGCAGATAGTACAATTTGGCGCGACGTACTTTACCGATTTTGTTGACAGTGATGCTGTCGATGGCCGGAGACTCGATGGGGAAGATACGCTCAACACCCACTGTGCCGGACATTTTGCGAACCGTGAAACGCTTTTTGTTTCCGTGTCCTGCGATTTTGATAACAACACCGCGGTACATCTGTACACGCTCCTTGTTACCCTCGACGATACGATAAGCTACGGTAACGGTGTCACCAGCTTTGAATTTCGGATGCTCTTTACCGGTAGCAAATGCTTCTTCTGCAATTTTAATTAAATCCATTTGTTCGTTTTATTAAATTGTTTATCGTGACCAACGCAACATATCAAGTTACTCTTCCTGTGACAGCGATTGCGCGGAAAGCGGTGCAAAAGTACACGATATTTGTCACACTCACAAGGCTTCCCTTCAAATATTTTCCTGAAAGAGTGTGATTCTTTGCTTTTTACGTACCTTTGCACGTCTTTCCGCCCGGATGCGGTCTGAAATCGTTTTTATGAAGAGAAGCATGAACCCCCAACTGACCCTGATTTACAGCATTGCCTTGCTGCTGTCTGCCTCCTGTACGTCGTCTCGTCCGCCGGTCATCCATTCGCTGACGGGTGGACGGTTGGAACTGACGGCTGCCCTTGATGCGGCTCCCGACACGGCGGTGCAGAGGTTGGTCCACACTTATAAGAATCGCATAGACCGTGTGATGAGTCCGGTGATAGGTTGTGCCGCCGTACCGTTGACGGCAGACAGCATGGACAGTCCATTGTCCCGACTGGTGGCGGATGTGTTGCGTGAGGCGGCTGTCCGTCACTGTGGCAGGAAGGCGGACGTCGGCATCATCAACATCGGTGCCATTCGGAGTGCATTGCCTGCCGGCGACATTACGTTGCGTCACCTTTATGAGGTGCTTCCTTTCGACAACCGTTTCTGTGTGCTCACCCTGTCGGGCAGCCAGCTTCGGGAGTTGTTTGCCGCGGCGGTGCGCGAACGGTCGGTTGCCGTTTCGGGTTGCACACTGACGGCGGATGCGTCGGGACATCTGTTGGCAGCAACGGTCGGCGGAAGTCCGCTGGATGACACATGCACCTATCGGGTGGCAACCATCGACTACCTGGCAGAAGGAAACAGCAGGATGGTGGTCCTCGGGACCGTGACACAGAAGGAATTTCCGCCGGGTGTCTACCTGCGTGACCTTTTCGCTGACCATCTCTCGGCCCTCCGTGCTGCCGGAGACTCGCTGACAGCTCCGTCACAGCGCCGTATCCTCTTACAATCAGAAACAGCACCATGAACCGTTTGAACATCTTCCTGCTCTGCCTGCTGATGGGGTGGTGTGTCGTCCTCCCGACGGTGCAGGCACAAGACAAACTCTACATCTATCACACGAACGACACCCACAGCACCATCGACCCGGTGGAACCTGCTTATCCCGACACGGCATTGGCAGGCAAGGCAGGAGCCGTCCGTCGTGCCACCCTGCTTCATCGGCTGCGCAAAGAGCATGGCGCCGAACGGGTGCTGCTGTTTGATTCGGGTGACTTCTCGCAAGGCTCCCCTTACTACGCCCTGTTTAAGGGAGAGGTGGAGATAGACCTGATGAACGCGATGGGCTATGATGCCTGCACCTTGGGCAACCATGAATTTGATTTCGGGTTGGACAACCTGGCACGTCTCGTCCGCCGGGCACACTTTCCTGTGGTCTGTGCCAACTACCACTTCGAAGACACACCGCTCGACGGGCTCATCAAGCCCTACGTCATCCTGCATCGGGGCGGACTGAAGATAGGCGTATTCGGACTCAGCCCGCGTCCGCAAGGACTCATCTTCTCGGAGTACTACCGTGGCGTACGTTACGAGGACCCTGTCGTTGCAGCCAACCGGGTTGCTGCCCTGCTGAAGCGGAAGAAACATTGTGACCTGGTGATTTGCCTCTCTCATCTGGGTTGGAAGGGAGCGGAGAGCGACGAGACGCTGATAGCCTCCACCCGTCATATCGATCTGGTGCTGGGCGGTCATTCGCATTCCTACTTCGAACATCCGTTGACTTATCCCAACCTGGACGGACTCCCTGTCCCGGTGCAGCAGATGGGCAAGTACGGACGTTTCCTGGGCTGGATAGAGGTGGATTATAGCCGGGAATCCTCCCGCTCGGAGTGATGCTTGTTTAGAAACACTTTTTTTGAAATGACGGAAGCAACCTTCCGCCGTACCGTTCATCCCGAAACCTATCTTCCTGCAATCCTTTTCCTTACAAACGGTTAAAGACGAATAACGAACAGTAGTTCCCCGTCCGTCCTCCGATGCCGTTATTTAGAACGGATACAAATTATCCCGTTTTGCCTAGTAGAGATTACAATCAATGGAAGAAAGGTGTATATTTGCAGCGTTGAATTGGTACTAACAACTTAAATTGATAAGAAAATGGCTTACGTAATTAGTGACGATTGTATCGCTTGCGGTACTTGTATTGACGAATGTCCGGTTGGAGCAATCTCTGAAGGTGACAAATACTCTATCAACCCGGATATGTGCACCGAGTGTGGTACTTGTGCAGATGTTTGTCCTTCTGAAGCTATCAGCTTGGGCTAATATCCGAAGAACTACAAAGTCAGACAAAGATTTAGACGAAGGGTGCGTCGCACGAAGCGATGCACCCTTCTTTTAGTACGCTCGGCATGAGTGTTGTCTAACGGGTGCAAGTCCCGAGTAAGCCCTAATAGCGGGAATTACATAGCCCCAGGCAAGGGTGTTCATCGCGAGGTGAAATCTGAAGGAAGCCGTCATCTCGGCTATTCCTTTAATGTAATGAAAGGTAAATGCCAACTTACGGTACACCCGACATCCAAAGCCAAGATGAAGTCAAGACTAAAAGAACTGACAAGTCGCAGCAATGGATGGGGATATTCCAAGAGAAAGCAAAAGCTCAAAGAATACATAAGAGGATGGGTCGGCTATTATCATCTTGCCAATATGAAACGTCTTCTACTTACCACTGACGAATGGTTAAGGCGTAGAATACGTATGTGTATATGGAAAGCATGGAAGAAAGTCAAGACAAAAGTGGCAAACCTCATTAGATGCGGTATCGATAAGTACAAGGCATATGAATGGGGTAATACTCGCAAGGGCTGCTGGCGCATAGCAGACAGCCACATAATGCACAGGGCAATCACAAATGAGAACTTGCGCAAAGCAGGGTATGCTACTTTAATGGGTGAATATCTCGCATGGTACCCAAAATAGGAACCGCCGTATGCGGAACCGCATGTACGGTGGTGTGAGAGGACGGAAAACGAAAGTAGGAAGAAAACTACGTCGTTTTCCTCCTACTCGATCATATTCATTCCGAAGCTGATGATGCTCATCGGCTCACCTCTCCGCTCTCGCCTTTCTCCACGAGCGATTCAATCTCGGCAGCCTTCATCATGTTATAGTCTCCGGCGATGGTATTCTTCAACGCCGATGCCGCAGCTGCAAAATCCACCCGTTTCTGGTCATCGTCATACACCGTGTGTGCATAGAGCAGGGCACCCACAAAGGCATCCCCCACACCGATGCAGTCGATGATGTTGTTGATGTCATAGACCCGTGTGAACTTCGTCGTTCCGTTGGAATGAAGGGCACCGGCAAGCGTGTGGTGCTCTGAACTCAGGACATTGCGCAGGGCGATGTAGATGTGCTTGCATCGGGGAACGGATTTGCTGATTTCCTTGCAGAAACTGTCGTAGGCATAGCGGTCGATGCCGTCGGCGGCCGACTTCGAGTCAAAGCCCGGTGCCGGAATGCCCAGAATCTTGGCATATTCCCCTTCGCTGCCGAACAGGATATCGCTGTGCTGCATCAACGGAAGCATCACCTCGCTTGCAGTCTTGCCGTAACGCCACAGGTTCTTGCGGTAGTTGATGTCGCAGCAGATGGTCAGCCCCATTTCGTCAGCCACCTGGATGGCCTCCTCGCATACGGCAGCCAACCCGTCAGTCAGGGAAGCATCAATGCCCGACCAGTGGAAGATGCTGGCTCCCTCGAATACGCTGTGCCAGTCGATCATGCCCGGCTGCAAGTCCGTGAAGGAAGAGCCTTCGCGGTCATAGATTACCTCGGAGTTACGCAAGGCTACGGCTTTCTCCATGTAATACGTTCCCAGCCGCTTCCCGCCACGCAAGATGTTCCGGGTGCCGACATTGTGCGAACGCAGCTCCGTGATGCAGTTCTCACCCAATGCATTCTCCGGCAAACGGGTGATGTAGTCCACTTCGCCCCCGTAGTTGGCAATCGAAATCGCCACATTGGCTTCACTGCCTCCATAGTTAGCCAGGAAGACGCGGCTCTGCTGGATACGCAGATTGTCGGGAGGGGTCAGGCGTAGCATGATCTCGCCAAAAGTTACAATTTTCTTACTCATATTCGTGTTTGTTTCGTTTGATCGTTTATCACAACCTGTGACCTTGCAAAGTTACGTAAGAAAACCCGGTCAACAAGCAAAACGAAAGTAATCATAGCATAAAAAAAAGCAGAAGAGAAACATTGTCCTCTTCTGCTGTGCTTTTCTCTCTCTCGATTAATTGTATTTGTCTTTCTTATTAATCCAAATAAACATCAAGCCCTTTATTGTGTAAAGTCAAATTTAACAACGTCACATATTTTCTGTATTGTTGCTCGCTCAATGCCGATTTCATCAGCTTCAGGTTGCCCCAAACCGCCTTGCGGACCAGTGCCGAACGGGAAGCCTCGTCTTTACTGCGCGCTGCCTGCAACAATTTGTCTGAGAAATATTCGCAAGCCGTGGATACCTCGTCATACTGATTGCTGTTCAGCTCCAGGTAGTTTGTCAGACGTCCGGCGCTGACTGACCAGTTCCACGCATTACCACTTACATTCGCGATTCTTTCTCCTGCAAAGCTTGTAGCGCCAACAAATAGAGACGCTACAAAAAGTAATGTAATCCTTTTCATAATCTTTCTCCTTTTTACCTTAAATGTTATTCCTAAAAACTAATTACCTAAATTTTTCTCTTTTCTCTATCATTTTGACACTGCAAAGATATATAGCTTTTCACCACTTCCAATCCTTTTGGTGTTAATAAACGTAAATGTAAATCTAAATCGTCACTTATTTGATTTATATCAAGAGAATCTATCATAAAAATGGTCGATTCTGCAAATATATGTAAGAATATCGGGTAAAAAGCAAGCATCCTTTGCAAAATTAGCTTCTTTTCTTCCATATATCGCTGGAGATTTATGTATCTTTGCCCACCATTAGTATTATCTATTTAACCAATCCTATTTATTAATTGCATATATATAAGTATATGGAGAATAACGCAAACAAATACATTACCGTGTCCTACGAGTTGTATGTGGACAATGACGGTAAAGAAGTCATGATGGAAAAAGCTCCGGTGGAGCATCCTTTCCAATTTATTTCGGGCATGGGCATCACACTGGAGAGTTTTGAAGCCAACATAGCCAAGCTCGCCCAGGGCGATGCATTCGACTTTGTCATCCCCGTGGCTGAAGCTTATGGTGAAATCGACCCCGAACACATCCTCGAACTGCCGAAGGACTTCTTCGTAGTGGACGGCAAATTTGACTCTGAGCGTGTGTTTGCCGGCAACGTCCTTCCGATGCTCAACAGCGACGGCAACCGTCTGAACGGGACTGTCGTGGAGGTGAAGGACAATGTAGTCGTGATGGATTTCAACCATCCGTTTGCCGGCAAGGACCTCCACTTTGTAGGCACCGTGACGGAATCCCGTCCGGCAACAAATGCTGAAATCCAGGAAGTGATCAATATGTTTGCCGGTGAAGGTTGTGGCGGTGGCTGCGACTGCTGCGGCGGAGGCTGTGGCAGCGATGACTGTGGCGACGATTGCGGCTGCGGTGAGCACGGACACCACCATGACGGTTGCGGATGTGGCTGCCACTCCTGATGAAACGAAGACATTTGTCCTGAACAACTGAACAGGAACCATCTATGGAATCTTCGGAAGGTTCTGCCCCATCTTTCGAGGTACAGCCCTTCCGAAGATTCTTTTTTATACCTCGTAACAAAACCAAGCACAATGAAAAAGTTTCCTTTACTCTTATTGCTGAGCATGTTCTTCTTCGTGTCTTGTATCCAAGACGAAGCTCCGAACGCTGAAGCCGACATTGTGAGCTGTGTGCTCGATGGCAATGTGCTGAAACGTCCGCCTCTCATTGAGAATGACAAAGTGACCCTCGTGGTCTCTGTAGGCGTGAATGCCGCCAATCTCGCTCCTCAATTTGAACTGACACCGGGTGCAACCATCGAACCGCCCAGCGGGACGGCACGCAACTTCACCTTTCCCCAGACTTACACGGTGACCTCGGAGGACAAGAAGTGGAAAAAGACTTATACCGTTACCGTACAGCAAGACCGGAGCATCCTGTCCGATTACGACTTTGAAGGGGTAAGCCTTGTCCGGGTAGAGAATCCCGGAAGCTATCCCTATCACTATCATCAGATCGAAGAGGTTGACTCGCAAGGTTCGACGACCCTGGTATGGGCCAGTGGAAACAGCGGCTTTGTCCTGGCTGCCAAGCTGGACGGTCTGCCCGACGACCCGACGGTGTTTCCGACCTGTTCCTGGGATGAGGGACGTACCGGCAAATGTGTCAAGCTGGTCACCTGCAGACCGAAGGCCAGTGCTGCCGTAGCGTTGGCACCGATTGCTGCCGGAAACCTGTTTACCGGAAAGTTCGTACTGGAAAACATCAATGAACCTGCCGTCTGCACTCACTTTGGTGCCGGTGAAGTGTTCCCTTACAGACCCATCAGCCTTGAAGGCTATTTCAAGTACAAGGCAGGGGCAACCATGACCGTGGGTACTCCTGAACAGCATAAGCACGACACCGACATGTGGGATATCTACGCCGTGCTCTACGATGCCACCAAGGCGACCAATTCCTACCTGGATGGCTATAACATCCTGAGTGACCCGAGCATCGTGCTGCTGGCTCACCTTCCGCGTGAAGAACGTCACGAAGCCGACGACTGGACTCACTTCTTCATCGAGTTCCAACCGTTTGAGGGAGGAACGGCATTCGACGAGGCGAAAATGAAGAACGGAGATTATAACCTGGCCATCGTCATGAGTTCGAGCGAGGAAGGAGCCTACTTCAACGGAGCTGAAGGCAGTACGCTCTATGTAGACGATGTCAAACTGCACTATGAAGAAGAGGAGGGTAACCAATGAAAAAGCAATTCATCCTTACAGCCATCGCCTTGTTGCTCTGCCTGGGACAGGCCAAGGCACAACAGTTGTTCCACTACAACCTGAAGGAACATCACATCGACTTTGAAGTCAAGGCCGGATTCAGCATCGGCGGCACTTCACCCCTTCCTCTGCCGGAGGAAATCCGCTCCATCGAGAGTTACAACCCGGGGCTGGCGCTGTCGTTGGGTATCCAGGTGACCAAGTGGTTTGACAACCAATGGGGCTTCAGCAGCGGCATCTCGTTCGACAACAAGAAAATGAGTACCGAGGCACGTGTGAAGAACTACAGCATGGAGCTGATTGACGGAGGCGGACGCATCAAGGGCAACTGGACCGGACTGGTGCAGACCGACGTCACCAATTCCTACCTCACCGTGCCCGTCATGGCAGCCTACAAGCTCAGCTCCGTCTGGAACTTGCGCTTCGGTCCTTATGTGGCATACCTTATGGACGGCAAGTTCTCCGGACACGTCTCTGACGGATACCTGCGCGAGAATGACCCGACCGGACAGAAGGTGCCTTTCACCGGCGATGCCACCGCCACCTATGACTTCTCGGACAACCTGCGCAAGTTCCAGTGGGGACTCCAGGCAGGAGGTTCCTGGAGAGTCAACCGCCACTTCCGGCTCAATGCCGACCTCCAGTGGGGGTTGAACGACATCTTCGAGAAGGACTTCGAGACCATCACGTTCAGCATGTACAACATTTACCTGAACCTGGGCTTCGGATACGTGTTCTGAGACACACGCCCAGGGTCAGCCCGACAGACAAGAGGCACGGAGATGCAGAGTCAGACAAAAAACTCTGCGCCTTCGTGCCTCTTGCTGTTGATACTTCCAACTATTCACGCTATATTTGGCACGCTTATAAATTCAGCACCTGACTCATTCGACTTTCGCAGGCTCGCGTCGGGTTGACAAGAAACCAGCCGGTCCGGTGGAATGCCTGCGAAGCTTACGTAACTAATACAAACGCATTATGTTCAACAGTACATTTGGGAACCTGCTGCGCCTGACCTCCTTCGGAGAATCGCACGGCCCTGCCGTGGGGGGAGTCCTCGACGGATTTCCTGCAGGCATCGAGATTGACACCGACTTTGTACAGGCGGAACTGAACCGACGCCGTCCGGGACAAAGCCGCATCACTACCCCACGCAAGGAGCCCGACGAGGTGGAATTCCTTTCGGGCATCTTCGAAGGACGCTCCACAGGTTGCCCCATCGGATTCATCGTCCGGAATACAAATCAACATTCATCAGACTACGAGAACCTGCGCAACCTCTACCGCCCCTCACATGCCGACTACACCTACAGCTGCAAATACGGCATCCGTGACCATCGCGGAGGCGGACGCTCGTCGGCACGGGAAACCATCTCCCGCTGTGTGGGCGGAGCACTTGCCAAACTTGCCCTGCGACAGCTGGGCGTGCGCATCACCGCATACACTTCGCAAGTGGGCACCATTGCCCTCGAACATCCCTACACACACTACGACTTCAGCCTCATCGAGCAGAACATGGTGCGCTGTCCCGACCCGGAGAAAGCGAAGGAGATGGAGGACCTGATTGCCCGTGTGAAAGGCAAGGGGAACACCGTCGGGGGAGTCATCACCTGTGTGGTGAAGGGCTGTCCCGTCGGACTGGGACAACCGGTCTTCGGCAAACTGCATGCCGCGCTGGGTGCTGCCATGCTCGGCATCAATGCCGTGAAGGGATTTGAGTACGGCGAAGGCTTCGGAGGCATGGACCTCCTCGGCTCCCAGCAGAACGATATCTTCTACAACAACGACGGACGCATCGACACCCGTACCAACCACTCGGGAGGCATCCAGGGAGGCATCAGCAACGGACAGGACATCTACTTCCGTGTTGCCTTCAAACCCGTCGCCACCATCCTCATGGAGCAGGAGACCGTCGACGTCAACGGAAACGATACCCGCGTCACGGCACGCGGACGACACGATGCCTGCGTCCTGCCCCGTGCCGTACCCGTGGTCGAAGCCATGACTGCCCTGACCCTGCTTGACCATTACCTGATGGACAAGGCGACGCGTCTGTAGAACACGGACGACGGGCAGCCAGGTGTGCACTCAACAGATATTTCAAACCTCAGCGGGAGCTTGCGGGGACTGTCGTCCCACATCCGACGGACAGCCCTGCGGCTCTGCCTATAAACATCAAGCTTATGGAAGTTAAAGACTACATCCGGGAAAACGAACCCCGGTTCATGGACGAGTTGTTCAGCCTCATCCGCATCCCCAGCATCAGTGCCCAGCCGGAGCACAAGGACGACATGCTCGCCTGTGCCCAACGCTGGCGGGAACTTCTGCTCGCTGCCGGAGCCGACGAGGCGATGGTGATGCCCTCACAGGGCAACCCCCTGGTCTATGCCGAAAAACGTGTCTCACCCGACGCACCCACCGTGCTCATCTATGCCCACTATGACGTCATGCCGCCCGAACCGCTGGAGCTATGGAAGAGCCAGCCTTTCGAACCGGAAATCCGTGACGGACACCTCTTCGCACGCGGTGCCGACGATGACAAGGGACAGTCGTTTATCCAGGTGAAGGCGTTCGAGTACATGGTGCGCGAGGGAGCGTTGAAACACAACGTGAAGTTCATCTTCGAAGGGGAGGAGGAGATAGGCTCGCCGAGTCTGAATGCCTTCCTGAAGGAGCACAAGGAACTGCTGAAGGCGGACGTCATCCTTGTATCGGATACCAGCATGCTGGGCGCTGACTTGCCTTCGCTCACCACCGGACTGCGCGGACTTGCCTACTGGGAAATCGAGGTCACTGGACCTAACCGAGACCTTCACTCGGGACACTTCGGTGGAGCCGTTGCCAATCCCATCAACGTGCTCTGTTCCATGCTCTCTCAGGTGGTCGATGCCGACGGACGCATCACCGTCCCCCACTTCTATGACCGAGTGGAGGAGGTGCCCGACGCCGAACGTCGCATGATTGCCCAGATACCTTTTGACGAGGAACGTTACAAGGCCGCTATCGGCGTCGACGAGTTGCAGGGCGAAAAAGGCTACTCCACCTTGGAACGCAACAGCTGCCGTCCGTCGTTCGACATCTGCGGCATCTGGGGTGGCTACACAGGCGAAGGGTCGAAGACCGTCCTTCCCTCGAAAGCTTATGCCAAGGTGTCCTGTCGGCTCGTTCCGCATCAACAGCACGAAGAAATCTCCCGGTTGTTTGCAGACTACATCCAGTCCATCGCCCCACGTTCCGTCAAGGTGAAAGTGACCCCGATGCATGGCGGCGAGGGATACGTCTGCCCCATCGACCTCCCTGCCTACAAGGCTGCCGAGAAAGGGTTTGCCAAGGCTTTCGGCAAGCAACCGCTGGCGGTGCGTCGGGGTGGAAGCATCCCCATCATTTCGGATTTCGAGCAGATTCTCGGTGTCAAGACCGTCCTGATGGGCTTCGGCTTGGAGAGCAACGCCATCCATTCGCCGAATGAAAACATCCCCTTGGACATCATCCGCAAGGGCATCGAAGCCGTCGTGGAATTCCACCGTCAAGGTTTCTGATGCTCTTCCATTTTCCCACCCGTCAAACGGAGGCACAAGGACACGGAGCCGGCAGGGGAGAGGTCTTTCCTTTCCTTGCGTTCCGCCCCTCGTGCTTCCGTTTTTTTTTAGCCGATGCTGAAGACTGCGTTTCCTCAACCGCCTCTTCTTCCTTTCATCTTAAGCCAAACATTCTGTCAAAAAGAAACCGATTCCTCTCATCCGCTTGACGGATTTATCCAAAAATACCTTTTGTGCTAACTCGCACTTTTCGGAAATCCGATAATCTGGAGACGAAACGTGAATGATTACAAACGGAATGTCTGAAAGAAGCCTTTGATTTTAGAAAACTATACATTTCATTTTCGGAATATAGACAAAACGTGCCCGGAACAATATTGTTTCGCGAGCCAAACAATATAGTTTGAGGCGTCAAACAATATAGTTTCACCTGCCAAACACTATTGTTTCGTGCCCGGAAGTCAAATCTTTGGAAAATGAAACGCAAAAACACCGGGTTTCACTCTCCAGAAGATGTGCCGTGTCAACAAATCAGAAGGTAATAAAAAGCATTGGTCAAGAGGGCTGGCGTATCCGGATGCAAACCTATCCAATTCCAATGTGTGATATGGATACCCTTTTCGTTGAATCCGTAGCAAAGTGTATTTTGCGAATCGCCTGAGAAGGGCCTTCGAATCCACCAAACTGTATTTTGGTGCGAGGAAGGGCACTGTGGAGGGCTTCGTTTGACATTTTGTCAGAAGGGTAATTCGGGGTTGTACCTCTTTAAAGTTGGCTCAACCCCGACATTGTGAACGAATGTTCGTCGTGATTGACTATCTCAATAAAGCCTTTGAATGTGCATTTACTCGTATTTGGAGACGTGCAAATACTCGTATTTAGAGTGAATATTTCGAAATGTATTTGTGTAATTGGTTGTATATGAGTGTTTTCTGCTTATTTTTAAGGAGGGGTCTGTTATTGATAAAATCAACTCCTACATTATACCTCCTCTTCGAAGCTCATTTCACCTGTAATGAAATATATGAGGATATCTTTGCTCGTTTGTTGCAAAGTCTTTCCGATGGAAAGCTTTTGCAATGGAATGAATTGTAGCTGGACAAGACGATGGATTCCGTCAGTATCCACTCTTTGGCTGTCAAAAAGATTCAAACGTTCGGCTTTGGACTATTTGTGAGACAATTCCCGGATTTCATACACGAACTGATAATCAATTGCTTCAAGAATGCAATGAAATGATAGCCGGAACTTAAAAAACTGCATAAAATGTTTGTGCGTAATAAAACTATCTCTATATTTGCACCAAAGACAAAGGGGATTGTGAAATTCCCGAGAATAGAATAGTTTAGTTAAGTCTAGTTTAGTTTTTGTGTTGGAAAAGCATCGTAAACATCCGTTTTCGATGCTTTTTTTGTTCGCTTATGCCAAATAAATTCGTATTTTTGCCCCAAACAGCTATTAATTCAGCTTTCGCAAACCCAAGCTGCAGCGGACAGGCAGTCGGCAGACCGCCCTCGTCGGTGGGCTGGATGGGTGTAAGCGAAACTTAAATCATTGACAGACAAGAAAGATGAATATTTTAGAACTAAGCGAACAAGAGATTAACAGACGCAACAGTCTGAATGAGCTGAGAGCCATGGGCATCGAGCCTTATCCCGCCGCAGAATATGTGGTCAATGCCTACTCGACGGAAATCAAAGAGAACTTTGACGACAACGCCGAGCCGCGCAAGGTGTCCATCGCCGGACGTATGATGACCCGCCGCGTCATGGGAAAAGCTTCGTTCATCGAGTTGCAGGATTCCAAGGGCCGTATTCAAGTATACATCACCCGCGATGACATCTGTCCGGGTGAGAACAAGGATTTATATACTACTGTCTTCAAACGTCTGCTCGACCTGGGCGACTTCATCGGTATCGAGGGCTTCGTGTTCCGTACCCAGATGGGCGAAATCAGCGTGCATGCACAGAAGCTGACCGTCCTGTCGAAGAGCATCAAGCCTCTTCCCATCGTGAAGTACAAGGACGGGGTGGCTTATGACAAATTCGAAGACCCCGAGCTCCGTTACCGTCAGCGCTATGTGGACCTGGTGGTGAATGACGGCGTGAAGGACATCTTCCTGAAACGCAGCAAGGTGTTCAACTCCATGCGCGAATATTTCAACTCCAAGGGATATGTGGAGGTGGAGACACCCATCCTGCAATCCATCCCCGGTGGTGCGGCAGCCCGTCCGTTCATCACCCACCACAATGCACTCGACATACCTTTATATATGCGTATCGCCAGCGAGCTGTACCTGAAACGCCTCATCGTCGGTGGATTCGAAGGTGTGTATGAAATCGGCAAGAACTTCCGCAACGAAGGTATGGACCGTACACACAACCCCGAGTTCACCTGCATGGAGATTTATGTGGCATACAAGGATTACAACTGGATGATGGAGTTCACCGAGAAGATGATTGAGAAAATCTGTCTGGATGTCAACGGAACGACCGACGTGCAGGTGGGCGAAAACACCATCAGCTTCAAGGCTCCGTTCAAACGTGTCACCATGCTCGACTCCATCAAGGAGTTCACCGGCTATGACCTGACGGGCAAGACGGAGGATGAAATCCGCGAAATCTGCCTGAAGCTGAACATGGAAATCGACGACACCATGGGCAAGGGCAAGCTCATCGATGAAATCTTCGGCGAGTTCTGCGAGGGCAACTACATCCAGCCGACGTTCATCACCGACTATCCCATTGAGATGTCTCCGCTCACCAAGCGTCACCGGAACAACCCCGAGCTGACCGAGCGGTTCGAGCTGATGGTCAACGGAAAGGAACTCTGCAATGCCTATTCCGAGCTGAACGACCCCATCGACCAGCTGGAGCGCTTCGAGGAACAGATGCGTCTGAGTGAGAAGGGCGACGACGAGGCGATGATCATCGACCAGGATTTCGTACGTGCCCTGGAGTACGGCATGCCTCCGACTTCAGGCATGGGTATCGGTATGGACCGTCTCGTGATGCTGATGACCGGACAGAGCACCATCCAGGAAGTCCTCTTCTTCCCGCAGATGCGTCCGGAAAAGAAAGCCCCCAAAGACCCGGCTGCCAAGTACGTGGCACTCGGTGTGCCTGAAGAGTGGGTACCGTTGATCCAGAAGGCCGGCTACAACCTCGTTGCCGACATGAAGGATGTCAATCCGCAGAAGCTCCACCAGGACATTTGCGGCATCAACAAGAAATTCAAACTCAATCTCACCAACCCGTCCGTCGACAACGTGGCAGAGTGGATTGGCAAGATTGAATAACGATAGAGAAATGTCAGAACTTCCAACCGGTAAAATAGCAATCATTGGCGGGGGCAGCTGGGCTACGGCGCTCGCCAAGATTGTGCTCACCCATGAAGACTCCATCAACTGGTACATCCGACGTACAGACCAGATAGAGGACTTCAAGCGGCTGGGACACAATCCTTCGTACCTCACGGGGGTGCATTTTGACGTGAGTCACATCCAGTTTTCATCGGACATCAACAAGGTCACGCGCGAGTCGGACATCCTCATCTTCGTTACGCCGTCACCCTACCTGAAGGCTCAGCTGAAGAAACTGAAGACCAAGCTCGCCAACAAGTTCGTGGTCATTGCCATCAAAGGCATCGTGCCCGACGAGAACATGATCATCTCCACCTATTTCAACCGAGTGCTCGACGTACCGATGGAAAACATCGCCGTCGTGTCCGGTCCGTGTCATGCCGAGGAGGTGGCACTCGAACGTCTGTCTTATCTCACCATCGGCTGTCGGGACGAAGAGAAAGCGGAGCTGTTTGCCAAGAAGTTGAACACATTCTACATCAAGACTTCCGTCAGCAACGACGTCGACGGCATCGAGTATGCGTCCGTCCTGAAGAATGTCTATGCCATCGCTGCCGGCATCTGCACGGGGCTGAAATACGGCGACAACTTCCAGGCGGTCCTGCTGTCGAATGCCATTCAGGAGATGGAACGTTTCCTGTCGGTCATCCACCCCATCCCGCGTGACATTGACAAGTCGGTCTATCTGGGCGACCTGCTCGTCACCGGCTATTCCAACTTCAGCCGGAACCGGGTCTTCGGTACGATGATCGGACGGGGATACTCCGTCAAGACCGCCCAGATTGAAATGGCAATGGTGGCTGAAGGATACTACGGGACAAAGTGCATGAAGGAAATCAACGAACACTTCCATGTCAATACGCCCATCTTGGACGCGGTCTACAACATTCTCTACAAGCGCGTCCCCCCGATGACGGAAATCAAACTCTTAACCGATTCGTTTAGATAAAAACATTTATAGTATGAAGAACATCTGCTTAAACATCGACAAAGTGGCGAAGTTCGTCTCCAAGGAGGGAATTGCCGCTTACGAGCCTCAGGTGAAAGCCGCCATGAAGACGCTCGAAGAAGGAACAGGACTGGGTAACGATTTCTTGGGATGGCTCCACCTTCCGTCGACCATCAGCAAAGAGCACCTTGACGACCTGAAAGCTACGGCACAAGTGCTTCGCGAGAACTGCGAAGTGGTGATTGTAGCAGGCATCGGCGGCAGCTACCTGGGAGCCCGCGCTGTCAATGAAGCTCTCTCCAACAGCTTCCAGTGGTTGCAGACCAACCACAACGGTCCGGTGATGATTCATGCCGGGCACAACATCAGCGAAGACTATTTGTACGAACTGACCGAATACTTGAAGGACAAGAAGTTCGGTATCATCAATATCTCCAAGTCGGGAACAACCACCGAGACGGCTCTGGCATTCCGTCTGCTGAAAGAGCAATGCGAACGCCAACGCGGCAAGGAGATGGCACGCAAGGTCATTGTTGCCATCACGGATGCCAAGAAGGGCGCCGCCCGTGTGACAGCCGACAAGGAAGGCTACAAGTCATTCATCATCCCCGACAACGTTGGCGGACGCTTCTCCGTACTGACTCCGGTGGGTCTGCTTCCCATCGCCACAGCCGGTTATGACATCGAAAAACTGGTGGAGGGAGCTGCCTCGATGGAGAAGCTGACTGCCTCTGACGTGCCCTTCATGGAGAACCCGTCGGCTATGTATGCAGCAGTGCGCAATGCCCTGTATGCACAGAATGGCAAGAAGATTGAAATCCTCGTCAACTACCATCCGAAGTTGCACTATGTCAGCGAATGGTGGAAGCAGCTTTACGGCGAGTCGGAAGGCAAGGACCACAAAGGAATCTTCCCCGCAGCCGTGGACTTCTCGACCGACCTTCACTCCATGGGCCAATGGATTCAGGAAGGTGAGCGCATCATCTTCGAAACGGTCATCTCCGTTGAGCAACCGGCATGCCATCTCGAAATCCCGAGCGACGCCGAGAACCTGGACGGCCTGAACTTCCTCGCCGGCAAACGGGTCGATGAAGTGAACAAGATGGCTGAGCTGGGTACACAGCTTGCACACGTGGATGGTGGAGTGCCCAACATGCGCGTTGCCGTTCCCGAACTGAACGAGTTCTACCTGGGACAACTCATCTACTTCTTCGAGAAGGCTTGCGGTATCAGTGGCTACATCCTGGGTGTCAATCCGTTCAACCAGCCGGGTGTGGAAGCCTACAAGAAGAACATGTTCGCCCTGCTCAACAAGCCGGGTTACGAAGAAGAGTCAAAGGCCATCCGTGCCCGTCTCTGATGCTTTCGGCTGCCTCACTGGCGGTCTGTAATAGCTAAAGAATATTCCATAAGTCGTTAATTCGTGTATTTGTTATGCCGGATTAACGACTTATTTTGTAACTTCGGGCTCAAATCAAACGAGTGCAGATTCATGAAAAAGCTATGTTACTTGCTCCTGCTGTTGCTGGCAGGCATCCTCACCACACAGGCAGCCCAGCCGCCCCGCAAGAAGGTGGCAGTTGTCCTGAGCGGAGGAGGAGCCAAGGGAGTGGCACATATCGGCGCGCTGAAGGTCATCGAGGAGGCAGGAATCCCCATCGACTATGTGGTCGGCACCAGCATGGGGTCCATCATCGGCGGACTGTATGCCATCGGCTATACACCGGCACAGATGGACAGCCTCGTGCGGATGCAGGACTGGAGCTTCATCCTCTCCGACGCCGTGAACCGCAATGAAGAACTGCTCATCAAGAAACAACGCTCTGAACAGTATACACTCACCGTTCCCTTCAAGAACAAGCCCAAGGACGCGCTCAAGGGAGGCATCATCTCCGGGCGCAACATTGCCCGTCTCTTCTCCGAACTGACGGTGGGCTATCACGACTCCATCGACTTCAACAAGCTTCCTGTCCCGTTTGCCTGCGTAGCCGAAGACCTTGTCGACGGCAAGGAGTATGTGTTCCACAGCGGCAAGCTTGCCCTTGCCATGCGCTCCAGCATGTCTATCCCCGGTGTGTTCGAGCCGGTGAAATGGAAAGGAATGGTGCTGGTCGACGGCGGCATGATCAACAACTATCCGGTGGACGTTGCCAGGCAGATGGGTGCCGACATCATCATCGGTGTCGATGTGCAGGAAGGGCTGGTCGGTGCCGACAAGCTCAACACGTTGGCCGACATCACGGGGCAAATCATCAATCTGATGGGGGTGGAAAAGTACAATGAGAACGTACAGAACAGCGATGTCCACATTCATGTCAACGTGAAAGGCTATTCGTCTGCCAGCTTCAATGAGCAGGCCATACAGGTGCTTCTGGAGCGGGGCGAACTGGCAGCACGGCGCAACTGGGAGAGCCTCCTCGACTTGAAACGCCAGATTGGCATAGCACCGAACTTCGTGCCCAAACCGCATGGTCCCTTCGTCAGCCGTTCACGACGGGCACAGGAGAAGATTGATGTGGTCCCCGAAATAGACCCGGGCGAAATGCCTGAGAACACCATCAGCGTGGGTGTCCACTTCGACAATGAGTCACAGGCGGCACTGATACTGAATACGAACGTCAGCCTGAATAAGAAAAAGACCCACCAGGCATCGCTCACCGTACGTCTCGGTCAGCAGATGTCCGGGCGGCTTGACTATACGGCCCATCCGTTTGACCCGAAATGGTACGTCACCCTCAGCTATCAGTTGGATGACAATGATATGGACCTCTACAACGACGGGAGTCAGTTCAGCACCTACTCTTACCTGCATCACCTTGCCCAGGTCAACATCTCGCGCAGCTGGAACAGCATCCGCTGTTCGTTGGGCGGACGTTATGAGTACTTCAACTACAAGCACGTCCTGTTGCCTTCCGGTTTTGACGACGGTACCCTCGACTTGCAGAACCAGCACCTCATCACCTATTACGGGCACATGCAGTTTGACAGCTTCAACCGCCGGACCTATCCGACCAAGGGAATCAAATGGAATGTCCTCGCCGAAATCTATACGACCAACGGCGTTAACTTTGACGAGGGTCGTCTGTGTCCCGTCATCAGTGCCTTCTGGGAGGGAGCTTTCCGGGTGCGCAACCGTTTCACCATCTTGCCATGGATTGGCGGACGTGCCATCCTGAACCGGACCTACAGCTTTGCCATTGCCAACATGATGGGGGGTAACAATCCCGGGCGCTATGTCCCGCAGCAACTTCCCTTTGTCGGTGTCGACTACATGCAGCTTGCCGGTTCCAAGCTTTTCACTGCCGGCATCCGTTTCCGTCAGCGTATGGGCTCGAACCACTATGTCACCCTGACGGGAAATACCGGTGTGCAAAATGACGAATGGCAACACCTGTTCCGCGGGATGATGTGGGGAGGCGGTCTTTCCTATGGCTACGACACCTTCCTGGGACCGATTGAGATTACCTTCAACTATTCCAATGTCACCCATAAAGTGGGTACGTACGTCAGCCTGGGGTATGAGTTCTAATGAGAATAACTACTTGACACTATGTATACAAACGCTATCGAGAACTATCTGAAACAACATTCCTACCATCACATCCATTTGAAAGCCGTCCTCTTCGACATGGACGGTGTCCTGTTCAACTCCATGCCCAACCATGCCCGTGCATGGAACGAGGCGATGAAACACTACGGGATGCACCTCTCCTGTGAGGAAGCCTACCTGCATGAAGGACGGACCGGTGCATCCACCATCAACATCGTCAGTCAACGCGAACGGGGACACGATGCCACACCGGAAGAAATCGAACGCATCTATCATACCAAAACCGAAATCTTCAATTCATATCCCAAGGCTGAACGTATGCCGGGAGCCTGGGAAGCCATCCGCCAGATGAAGGCCGACGGACTGACCATCATGGTTGTTACCGGTTCCGGACAGGCTTCTCTGCTGGAACGTCTCAACCGGAACTTCCCCGACACCTTCCGTCAGGAACTCATGGTGACCGCTTATGATGTAAAGCATGGAAAACCCAGTCCCGAACCCTATCTGATGGCTTTAGAGAAGGCGGGGCTTCATCCCAATGAAGCGATTGTCGTGGAAAATGCTCCGATGGGAGTACATGCCGGAGTGGCAGCAGGTATCTTTACGGTTGCCGTGAATACCGGTCCGCTCCCTGACCGGGTCTTGCTTGACGAGGGGGCGAATCTGTTACTTCCTTCCATGCTGGCACTCAGCGAACAGTGGGAGGAGCTTTATAAAGAGCTGGGGGAAGAATAAGGTGGAAGTCCAGGGCTTACTGAATGACATGGCAGAATAAAAAATGCGCCTGTGTAACATATGTGACATTTTTCCCGGGAGCTGTATCCTATCTTTGCCTTCGTAATTAACCAAAGGAAAGGAAAAAGGATATGGATTATACACAGAAAAGCGTAGGACAAATCGTTGCCGCCGACTTTGCGACGGCTGAAGTATTCCGTCGTTTCGGTATCGACTTCTGCTGCCACGGCGAAGTGAAATTCACGGAAGCCTGCCGGGCTGCCGGGGTATCACCCGAAGACGTAATCAAAGCTCTCGAAGCAGGTGAAGGCGGCAGTTGTGGTTGCGGAAGCGCCGCGCCCAACTTCAGTGCCTGGCCGCTTGACCTGCTGATTGACTATGTGCTGAAAATTCATCATCGTACCATCCGTCGGGAGGGTCCGCAGACGCTTGATCTCCTCGACAAGGTGGTGAAGGCACACGGTGACCGTCACCCGGAACTGCATGAAGTGCGTGCGCTCTTTGCCGAATCACTTGGTGAACTGGATGCCCATCTGGGTAAGGAAGAAGAAGTGCTGTTCCCCTATGTGCTCGAACTGTTCGAGGCTTCCGAAGCAGGACACCGTCAGGCTCCTATGCACTGCGGAACGGTGGCAAACCCCATCCGTGTGATGAAGATGGAACATGAGGGCGAAGGTGTGCGTCACGCACGCATTGCCGAACTGACCCACAACTATACGGCACCCGAAGATGCTTGCGGAAGCTATCGGCTGGTGCTGGAACGTCTGCGTGACTTTGAACAGGCACTTCACGAACACATTCATATAGAAAACAATATCATCTTCCCCCGCAGTGTCGAACTGGAGGCACGCTGCGTGGCTTGGTGAAGATGAATGCTTGGGTTAGAGATGTAAATTGGGCAGCGCGTCGGGGTAAAAGCCGACGCGCTGTGTTTGTATCCGGGGGACTGGAGGCACGTGCCTTTGGCGTGGTAGACATGTGCCCTGTGTCAATCAGGAGCCTGCCTTTGACAGACCTAAGTATAATACTTAGGGGGTCAAAGTATAATACTTAGGTAGGCTAAGTATAATACTTTGGTCTATCTATCCCTGGTATGTATCACGTCTATCACGGGTAAGTATCGCGTTTATCACAGGTAAGTCAGTAATCCTCGTCGGTAGCTGTTGATGAAAAAGAACGACAGACGGGAGGTGAGAAGCTTGTGATTGCAGGGCAATATCCGTATATTTGTCGCACATTTTAACTCCAATCAATCGCTTCGGACTCTGATGCTATCGGGGTCTGAAGAAGGAAAGCTCCGCATGTGCCCGTTAACTTGCCAACCGAACCGTGAGCATGCGGGAGCCGACTAATGAATTAATAAACATTTATGATGTACATGAAGAAATGGCTATTGTGCGCCCTCTTGTTGGGCAGTGGGTTGAATTTCCCCGTACAGGTGCAGGCGTATGAGGCGCCCCGGCGTCCTGAGTATGTAATTGTGGCTTCCTACCGTGTGTCAAATGACCCGGAGTGGAGAGACGTCATCGAGGCTTTGAAAAAGAAACACAAGGGGGCGGAAGTCTGCTATTACAAAGAGTCGCCCCGTGAGGCTTTGGGCAACTTGCGCTGGTACAATCCGCGCTACGTGGCAGTGGTGGAGAAACCCGAACAGATCGGGCGTGACTTTGTGGTCGACCTCAACCGCATGAGCCGGGAAGTGGACGATGACATCTATGCTGACTTCCTGTGTGGCATTATTACGGGATATGACGCACAGGCGGCGTTACGTCTGGTGAACGATACGGAAGAGCCGAAAGTGCTCCGGACAGCACTGAGCACGGTGAGTGTATTGGGCGACGGACATTGGTTCGACAGCTTTGCCTATATTTCCGATGCGCGTCCCGGTCTGGTGGGTGAGCGTGAGAAGGGACAGACGAAGCTCACCGAGACCCTGGTAACCGACAGCATCGATAACCGCATGTTCCGCGACATGATACGCAAGGCGCAGGAGTCCGGCAAGCAACTCCGTCTGCCGAAAGACTTCTCGGTGAGCAAGCCGAACTTGCTGAAGCGGTTCTGCGACTACTATGCAAAGTATGACCCCGATGTGATTATCACGGCATCGCATGCTACGGAGAAGAATCTGGAGATGCCTTTCTCCAGCGGTAACCTGATGTGTCGTGACGGCAAGCTCTACGCCGACTTTCCCGATGCACCGACGGACCTCACGGAGTCGGGCAAGACACGCGTTTATCTTCCGGTAGGTAACTGCCTCATGGGTAACATCGACAATACGAAGAACAGCATGGCGGTCGCCTTCATGAACAGTGCACACGTGGGTATGCTTGCCGGAGGTTATGTTGTGGAGACCTGGTACGGACGGAACGGGTGGGGCGGCTTGTGCTACTTCATGAACAATCCCGGACGTTATACTATTCCGGAGGCGTTCTACCTCAACCAGCAGGACATGATGTTCCAGCTCCGTCAGATGGCTCCCGACTTGGTGAACAAACCGTTTCCCTTTGCCGGCGATGACCCGATGCATGTGGAGCGTGAATATGCGGCAGTGGCAAAGATGAACGGTGGAAAGATTACGACCGATGCCTTCGGGTTCTTCTATGACCGTGATGTCGTGGCACTCTATGGCGACCCTGCCTGGGACGTCCGTCTGGCAGAACAACCCAATCCGAACGACTATGAAGTGAGTTGCAAGGTGAAGTCCGAGGAGTGTGTGGTGACCATCAAGACCGGTCCCAACTACAGCGAAGAGCGTCTGCGTGGTTCGGATTTCCGTTCACAGCACGTAGGCGAACTGCCTTTCAGCTTCTTCTTCCCGAAACGTCTGCGCAATCCGCGTCTGGCTGAAGGTCAGAACTGGCAGGCGGCAGTCGACGAGAATTTCCTTCTGGTCTATAAGCCCGGCTTTGAACCGAACAAGAAATACACGATTGTGTTGACTACGGATCCTGTACGCTGATACCGGTCCGTGGTTCATCTGATTTGAAAGGCTGTCTCTTCCCGCAGCACACACAAAAAAAACTCCCCGATGCGCGTTGCACCGGGGAGTTTTTTGTGTACTATGTGCGTTCCGGAATCGGTTAGAAGAACCGGTAACGGAGGTCTTTCACGTCAGCTTTCTGATAGAGGTCGTTGATGAAGCGGCTTGCCATGTTCTGGTTCATGGTGGCCAATGAGTTGGCTTCGCTCTTTTCGTCATAGGTCTCTTCCAGTTTGGTCTTGTTGTAGGGTTGGAAGATGTAGACACCGCCATTGCCCTTCACCGGTTTGCTGAGCTGACCGACAGCCACTTTGGCAGCAGCTGCGCCCAAGGTCGGTTCGTTACTGCGTGTGATGGATACGAATGCCGGAGCAGCGAACGATACGTGTTTCACAGAGTCGGTGCGGATGTCGGCGATAGCCTTGGCTTCGTCAAAGGTCTTCACGGACGCCAGTTTCGCGGTGAGTTGCTCTGCCTTCTTGTCGCGCATGATTTCAGCACGCAGCTCGCCCTGTACCTGTGACACGGGGAGGTAACCTGCCTTGTTTACACCGGAGAGTGCAACGACCATGAGGTGTTCGTTCTCACGTCCGCAGTTGTACAGCGGGGAAACAGAGTGCTTGTCGGCATCGAATACCCAGCGCAGTGCTTCCGTACTTCCCGGAACACCACCTACGACATGTTCGTCGCTTCTGAAGCCTTCACGGCTCAACAGACGGTAGCCGTTGTCTTCGGCATTCTTCACGAAGTCATCGTAATCCTGGTTGCCGGCAAGGAACTGGTTGATTTTGTTGTAAGCCTCGTTGTAGGTCTCATTGCTGAACTTCACGGGAACTTTCACGACAGCCACCTTGTATTTGTCGGTCATGGCTTTGCGGTTGACCACCTGAACTACGGCGTTGAACTGTCCGAGGTCTATGTTCTCCACTCCATTTACGCCGAGTGTGTTCAGGGCGTTGATGAGTTTGGTCGTGTTGAGGTCGAGCATCTGTCCTTCATACATCTGCGAGCTGATCCATTGCGATTCGCCGGTCTGGTTGTACTTCTTGGCGAGTTCTGCAAAGTCTGCACCGTTCTTCAGCGCGGTCGTGATGCTGTCTGCCAACTTCTTGGTGGCATCGATGGTAGCACCCACAACTTGCAGCTGGCGGAACTCCACAGAGTCGGGAGCAGCCTGCTTGCTGAGGATTTTGAAGGTATTGTAGGAGTCGTCCGTCTGGCTGTAGTAGGGACCATAGACTTCACCGACCGATGCGGAATCCAGGCGGTTGGCAACGTCGGTGGGGAATGCACGCTTGCTCAGAAGCACGTCCGTGAAAGGAACCGTTGACTTCGAGGAACGTACGATGGAAGAATATTCGTTGGAAGCGGCTTTTGCCAGTTCGTTGCTGCTTTCGGTCACTTCAGCTTCCGTAGCCTTGCGGTCGCTCTCGCTCGGAGTAACCACGTAGTCGATGTACTGGATGTTGCGGGTCTCGGCGAGGTTTCTGAACTGTTCCTTCTTCTGGTTATACAACTCCTTGATTTCAGAGTCTGAGATGTTGATGGTCGAGTCAGCAATCGAAGAGTAGGGGAGGATGGCAAGCTGGAGGTCCGTCTCATTGACCCGTCCGTCGAACGACATTTGTGCCGAAACAGGGTTGGAGATGAGGGACTTCATGACCAGTGCCTGGTATTTGCTGACGAGCAGGCTCTGCTTCAGATTCTTCTCGACGAAGTTCATGATGAGTGACACCTGTTCGGGATTGCCTTGTGTGGCAAAAGCCTCCATGATGCCTTTGTCGAACATGCCGGTCTGCGGGTTGACGAACGGGGTGCTGTTGAGCAAGGGGCTGGTACCGTCCTGAAGCATCTGCTTGATTTCATCATCGGTAACGGTCAGTCCCAGTTTGTCGGCTTCCGTTTCGATGAGTTTGTAGGTCACGTAGGATTGCCATACCCCGTCGCGTATCTGGGTCAGCGCGTCGTCTGAGATATGGTTGTTTGTCAAGAGTTCTTGTACGCGGGTGTACTCTTCCACCATGTCCTGAAACTCTTGTGCGGAGATTTTCTCTCCGTCTACCACACCGGCATCACGCTGATTCTGGTGCGGCTGGAAAATCTTCCAAGCATCTCCGGCAATGAAGGCGAAGAGTGCAAGGCCGATGACAATGACCAACAGGGGTCCTTTGCTTCTGATCTTTTGTAATGTTGCCATTTGCTTTTATTTTATTGTTTATTATTCATTTGCTTCCGTTCAATGGTCGGACGAACCTTTTCCCCGTACGGCATGACGAGGGGCACACCCCGGTTTTAAGGTTGTTAATTTAGCGCACGAAGATACAAAAAAGGACGATACATAGCCATCAAATACGTAAAAAATTGTGCTACTCAACGACTTTCAGGCGTACCAGTTCGATTTTGGTTGTTGTCCGCTTGATGATTTTGAACTGATACTTCCCGACGTTGACCGTTTCGTTGAGCTTGGGGAAGCTTTGGTAGACGTGGAGTATCAGTCCGCCGATGGTGAGATAGTCTTCATCCTCAGGCAGGGAAAGCTCGAACATCTCGTTGACTTTCTCAATCTCCAGGCGTGCCGAGAGGATGTATTCCTGCTCGTTGAGCTGCTTGGCGATGTAGGAAGTCGTGTCGTGTTCGTCCTCGATGTCTCCGAAGATTTCTTCCACCAGGTCCTCCAGGGAGACGATGCCCGATGTGCCTCCGAACTCGTCGACTACCACTGCCAGGCTCTTTTTCTGCTGCATGAAGATTTCCATCAGTTTCTGGGCTGCCATGGTCTCGGGGACGATGGGAACCTGCCGGACGTGGGAGGTCCAGTCCTCGGGATGACGGAACAGTTCCGACGAATGGATGTAACCCACGATGTTGTCGATGTTCCCTTGGTAGACAATCAGTTTCGAATGTCCCGACTCGATGAAGTGCAGCTTGAGGTCGTCGAGACTTGTCGAGGTGTCGACTGCCTGTATCTCCGTGCGGGGGACGATGCAGTCGCGTATCTTGATGTTCGAGAAGTCGAGTGCATTCTGGAAGATGCGCACTTCCGGGTCCAGATTCTCTTCATCTTCGTTCGCCGGAAGGCTTGACTGGATGAAATAGTCGAGGTCGGTCTTGCCCAGTGCGTTGCGGGTTGCTGTCCGGTCAATGCGGTTACCTGTCAGCCGGAGCAGTCCGCGTCCGAGCAGCGACAGTACCTTGGCTAGGGGATAGAGCACCACGTAGAGCAGGAACATCGGAAGGGCGAAGACGGTCATGGTCCGGTTGGGGTTGATGCGGAACACGGTCTTGGGAAGGAACTCCCCGGTGATGAGCATGACACATGCCGCTATCACGATTTCGATGAGCAGGAGGATACCGGGATATGCCGTGACCGTCGCCGGCAGCCAGCTTTCGACAGCTTGTGCCACAAGGATGCCGTAGACGACCAGCGAGAGGTTGTATCCGGTGAGCAGTGCCGTGACGAAGTCGTCAGGGTGACGGTAGTACAAGGCAAGCAGCTTGCTGATGAGGCCCTGTCTGTGTGTGTCTAGCTGGAAGCGCATCTTGCTGGCCGAGGCGAACGCCGTCTCTACGCCGGAGAAGAATGCCGCGAACACCATTGCCGTCAGGATATGGAGATAGATGGTATACATGGGCGGTCAGGAATGGATGGAATCTGTGCGCACCGAGTCTTGCGGAGCGTCCTCCACGGGGAAGATACCGGCGGTGTTGTGGATGATGTAGTCGGTGAACTGCTGGTTGGAAGTGAAGCCGTAGCCCGTCAGGATTTTGTCTATCTGCTGGATACGGATGAAGCGGTCGGAGTAGACCTGCTCCTTCGCTTGGTCCCAGAACAGCTGTTCGGTGTTGAACTTCTCGCCTTTGATGTTCATGATGTCCACATGTCCGCGCAGGTCCCACAGCTTGAGTTTGTCGTAATAGTAGGCGGTGTCTGCCTTTACCTTGGCATCGATGCGCATCAGGTTGTCATATTTCTCCAGGTAGACACCCTTCTCGAACGCCCATTTGCTGGTGTCGAGCCTGTCGTACACATCCCATTGCTCGGCAATGATTTTGTATCGGATGACGCCGGAGTCTGAGATGAGGGTCGAAACGCCTGTGCTGGTCATCATCGGACGCACGATGGAGTCGTTGACGGCGGGAGCCAGTGCCTTCTCGCCGTTGGAGCATGCCGCAAAAAAACAGGCGGCGAGCACGAGGCCTGCCACCAGGGTGAGTCCGCTGTTTAAAAGGGTGCTATGTGTCGTTTTCGTCATAATCATTGATTGGGAACGTCGGGGAGAGAAGGTCAGGGATGCTGGATGGCTCCGGTCGTCTGTACGATGGGTTCATAATCATCCACACCGCCGGCGCGGAATGTCTCGTTCACACGTGCCAGTGTCTCGTCCCATATCGGACGGTTGATGTCGCATGCGATGGCAGAACTCTCCCGGATGAGCTTTACAGCTTTATGATAATCGTTGATGAAAGTCGGTTTGAACGTCGGGTTGTCCCGAAGGATTTTCAGGTTTACATCCATCCATGTCAGCAGCAGGTAGCACGAGGGGGTGTCCTCCACACTTGCCACAGCCTCCTGTACCAGCCGGTAAGCCGTCTGCAGGTCGAGGGCGTCGCCCGCATAGTTGGCATAGTCATAGGCTTTGGCTGCCAGCAGATGGTCTTTGCGCACGGTGGTCCGCACGAAGTGTTGCAACTGGTCCCGGTATACGACACCCTGGTCGTAGAGGTGCATGAGTTCTTCCAGATACAGGCTGTGACGTTTGGTGTTCCGTTCGTTCCGGAGCAGTTCATGCAGGATTTTCACCCCGTCGCTGTAGAGGCAGGCTTGCGAACCGGGAGAGAGTGTGAATGCCTCCTTCCACGGCGTATAGGCCTTCCGGTATTCACCCTTGCGCACATGTTCCCTCATGATGCCCACGTTGAGAAGGCACTTGATGCTGTCTTTGCCATGACCGAACCGCGAACTTCCGCCGGTATTCTGTTGGGCGAAAGCCGGGAGGACCAGGAGCGACAGCAACAAACCGAGGGTGATGAGCGCCGTGCGTCGCATAGTGTTCTCTGTGTTTTATTGTACGAGCATCTTGCGGAACCAGTCTTCGTTGAAGGTGAATCCTATGTTGATGCGCAGGTAGTTTTCCTTGATGAGGCTGCTGCCTTTCGGGCTGACGTTGATGTATTGTGCCGTGATGGACAGCAACGAGCGGTTGTTGTAGTGGTTCATGATGGGGATTGCCACACCGCCTTCCACGCCGAACTCGCGCATGTCGGAGTTCTTCACCTGGATGTAGGGGGTGGAGTAGTAGGCTCCCACACGGTAACGCAAACGCTGGAAGAAGCCTCGTCCCACAGGGTTGGGCACATATTCCGCTCCGACAGAGATGCGCGAGAGGTTGTTGAACTTCCACTGTTCGTAGTCGTTCTCGCTGTTCCCTGTATCGAACTCGCTGTTCTGCTGGGTCTGGAAGTGGGGGAACTTCACACCGCTCCACTGTTGCAGGCTGTAGTCGGCGCCGATGGTCAGTCGGTTGTCATAGACATAAGTCAGACCTACACCGATTTTCTGCGGCAGTTCGAACGCGCTGCCGATGGTGTCGATGTGTTGCTGCATCACCGTTGACGAACTGGTCATCTGCTGTATCTTGTAGGCACTGCTGCCTATTTCGTGTCCCAACGAGTAGGTGGCGCCCAGCGTGAGGGCATGTTTCTCCTTCAGGTTGAACGAGTACTGCACACCGAAGTCCAGCTTGTAGCTGTTGATGTCTGCCTGGTAGTTGCGGACGTTGCTCCATGCCGAGCTATTGCTGTAGGTGTTGGTGATGGTGTGCGTGTAGTCTCCGTAGAGGTAGGAGAAGTTGGCACCGATGGAGAAGTTCTTGAACAGCTCCACGCCGACACCGATGAATGCCTGATGCAGTCCGCCGTCGCCCGAGAAACTCTCGTAGGAGGTTGTGCTCGTGCCGGTCTGTCCACCGTCGGTGTTGGGCACCTCACGTCCGTCGCTGCTGAAGCTGTAGTTGATGTTTGAGAAAGGGAGAAGCCCCACGGTGATTCCGATGTGCTTGCGCAGGCGGAATTGCAGGGCGATGTAGTCGAGGCTGGAGTTCTTGGCGTTCATGCTGAGGTCGCCGTTGCTGAAGTTGGCGTTTTGCAGACTGATGCCGGCATCAAACAGGAATGTGATGGAGTCGATGGCAGAATAGGATGCCGGATTTCCCACGTTGATGAGTTTGTTTCGCAGACCGTAGGATATGCCTCCCATACCGCGGTTGGCTGTGGTACTCTGGTCAGAGAGTAGTCCGAAACCGTATCGCGTATAAGGTGAGTTTACTCCGTTTTGCGCCAGGGCAACGCCTCCTATCATCAAGAACAACAGCGCAAAAATTATCTTTTCACATCTTATCATTGTAGTCTAGTATTCTGTTTAAGCCTTTTAGAACTAAAAATTTATCTGCAAAGATGATATTTTTTAGGTTTGTATCAAAAGAAAATTCATCGCCTCCGGTTAAAAAAACCAAAAGGTCAGGATATTTCTTCTGCATCTGCAGGATGTATCCCGTAATCTCCAGCTCGATGCCGTGTATGACTCCGGCACGGATGGCAGTCTCGGTGCTGTAGCCGAATTCAGGGATGTCGCCGTCGGGGTTGATGACCGGCAGTTTGTCGCAATAGGCACTCAGCGCCTTGATGCGTGTATATTTTCCCAGCGAGATGTTGCCGCCGTGATAGCATCCGTTGTGGTCGATGAATTCATACGTCAGTGCGGTTCCGGCATCCACCACGAGTATGTCTCTTCCGGGAAAGCGGGTGTATGCACCGACGACGGCTGCGATGCGGTCTGAACCGAGCGTCTTGGGTGTCCGGTAGAGGTTGGTGATGGGCAGGGGAGTCTTGTAGTCCAGTTTGAGGAGGGGGAAATCCAGCCGTTTGAGTTGTGAGCTGATGATGTCGTTCATGTGTATGACCGACGAGAGGATTCCTTTGCGGATGGCATATCGCTCACAGATATTGTCCAGCTTTTCAAGCGCATGGTTGGTGTCGTAGACCATGTCTATCATCTCGTTTTGATGAAAGACAGCCAGCTTGGCAGCAGAGTTTCCTATATCTATAATAAGGTTCACGTTTATTTTCTCATTTCTTGATTTGAGGCTGCAAAGTAATAGAAAATCTATGGGAGTGTGAAGAAATGGCCGTTTTTTCTACATCCCGTCTGCAATAATTTCGTCATTTTTTCGTGCTGTCAACTTCGAGTGTGGTGTATTTACGGAGAGTTAGCTTGTACCTTTTCATCCCAATCGTGTATTGGGGCAGGTTTTGTGCATAGGGTGTGCCGGGCTATGTTTACAGCCCAAATCGGGCATGAGGACACATAAATACGAAAAGAATGGGGTTTAATTTCTGCTTGCTCCAGGTTATCAGAAGATTAAGAAGGAGTCCTATCGGTAGTGAAGAATGTTCACCGCCGACAGAATTACCTTGTTTTTGTCCATAAGTTATCTCCATAGAGGCTCGGAATTCCAATTTACCGGAAAGCCCATTGCTGTTGGATCCACCTGTGGATAAGAGAGAAACAAGGACTTTAGCTTATTTTTGAAGTCCAATCCATATCCCATGGAATCAAACCAATATGCAATACAGCAAGCTATAGCATATACTTTGTTTGCGTCGACGCCTTCTATATTCACCCACGCACCACGCAAAGAGGCATTTATTTGTGGCGCGTTAGAAAGATAGCGGTTCCAAAGTCGTGAGTGGTGCGCGCAATAATTTCTCAGAACGGTGACGCTACGCATCCAACTTTCTAACACCTCATGCTGTGGAAGATTGAACTGACGAGCAACACGCTTTTTCAACTTTTTGTTACTGAAATTGTAATAGAGTTTTGATAGTGTTCCGAACGATGCCAATTCGAGTGTTTTCCATGCAGGAGGAAAAATCGGTTTATTATAGTTGAGCCTATGCTCTTTAATAAAGTCTTCCTTGCTACGCTGAAGTTCTCTGTCTATGGAGTTCATATTCTCAATAAACTTATGTTCATCGTCAGCAAGGTTTGTATCAAAGAACCAAAACGGACCATACTCCAAAGAAAACTCTTGTATGATCTTTGTGCGTAAGGCAATCTCTAATCGCTGGATTGCCTTGAACATCAAATCTCTCAACTCTATATCAAAGTTATAGAGAGCTACGGCATCTTCAAATCGGCTGGCAGGCTTGAATTGATGTGTTGTTTTGTCGGCCTCCATAGGACGAAGGTGCTGAATGATACGAAAATAACTTACTTCCCCAAGGAATTTTGTGGCCTTGAATGAATCAGTTATATGTAAGCCTCTACCTTTTTAGCAGTTCTATTTGTTCCGAAATAGAAAGGGCCTGTTTAGTATATAATTTTAGTGTAGCCATAAAAAGCAAAAGACCCGCCCTGGTTCGCTGTTCAAATGGGAAGCGTGGCGGATTCTGTTGCGACAAAGGTACGAATAACTATTGATGGTACAAACTTTCCAGGAAAAAACGCATGAAAGCAAATTTCTTTAACCTGTTTATATTTGACTACGGCATCGGACATTGATAAATAACAGATGCCTTATTTTACATGTCGTATTGACACATCAAATATGAGGTATCTTCATGCACTTTTATTCAAGCGTCCATTTAACAGTTCACAGATCTCTTTTCCTTTCATGGTCAGATTATAGGCAGGAAAGCTTTCGATTGAGCCAGCCACCTTGAGATTGAATGCCATTACACGCTGTACAAGACCGGGTGATGTCTTCAACTTATGCGTCAAGGGCTTTGCCTTATAGTCCACGGCTATCAGTTTTGTACTGTAAATTCTAATTAATCGGAAACGCTTCACATCAGCAAAATGGATCGTGTGATAAGTGCCCTTCAACTGACTGTAGAAATCCACTCTGTCTTCATGGATTATCAAAAGCGGAATATGGCGAATCCGGTTATAGAGTGTCTGGAGAAAGAGAAACAATCCGCCACCACCGAAGAATAGTATACCCAACCAACCGCCAAACACTTTCGTAACCCAACCTGCATGCATATTTTGAATCGTCTGGTACCCACCTGCTGCAAGAGTAAAACAGAGGACGACCAAAAGCATGTTTTTCCACAAGCATTGATAAATCCGTATCTCCGTCATCTTCGTTTGCTCAGTTTCTATCATAAATGGTGATTTATTTTGGTCTCTGTTGTCGAGCTGTCACCCCGAGTCTGCAATATTACGAAGTATTTTTGAGAATTACTTACTACACTACAGTCAAGCGCAGACAAGTAGAGTCTGTTCTGTATACCTTAGGCAACCTCGACACAGCCCTTATTCCTCAAAAACTATCATTTACTTTTTCCTGTTGTCAGTTCATTGTCGAGGCTGTCCAGCACATAGCCGGAAGATTGATAGTACAATCCGCTTCGAGGGTCTAGCAGTCGCTCGAAAGTATCTGAATTGTATAACAGATTCATAGCAGCTTCCATCGTCATTCCACGGTCTTCCATTAGCAGGGCAAGCAGGTCGGATGTCATGTCTTCCTGCATCGATTCTATTTGTGGGCGGGTCAGTTTCATAGAGCGTTATCATAGCCGCCCTCCGTTATTTCTGCAAACCTTTGCGAGTGCGTCGATGCTGTCGTTGAAAGAATGTGTATGCAGGATATTGTAGAACTCCTCCAGATGCGCCAACCCCTTGAAGCGCACAAGGTAGTTGAGTGCCTGCTGCTGACTGATGCCAAAATGCGCGGAGAACTCCGACACGAAGGCTACGGTGTATTGCAACATGTTATACTTGTCTCTTGATATAGATGGCTGATGTTTAGTCTATTGCAAAAATAACCAGGAATTATCGAATCTCCAAATGTTTTACTTGGGAAATTGCAATCTGTATTCTTATGGAGATGAATGGACGCAAGTCTCGCTGTTCGGCAGCATGAGGATACACAATCGAGCAATCAAAACAATTGACTTTGTTTTACTATTATCCCGAACTCACGTCTGGGCTCCATATAGTATGAGCCATTTGTTTTCTGGAGTGCTGCGTGGAGCGGTTTGAAGGAGACGTGGCTAAAGGAAAGTCTGAAATTATTTTTCCATGAAATGCTGTCCAATTTGAAGTGTCCATTTTTATCTGTAAGGGCAAACGGACCGTCGCATCCCTCTATCCGTACAAAAACATGCTCGATGGCTGTTGAATCTGTTGTGTCCAGTACGACGCCTTCGACAACTTGTCCCATAGCCGGTGCGACGGTGAGGAAAAGCAAATAGATGATATGTGTTATAATTTTTCTCATTCTCCACTTTTTGACGTCTGCAAGGTATACATATTTGTTTTATAAATCAATAATTTACGAATATATTTTCGATGATGGGCAACAAGCGGTTTTCTGTGCTTGAAGCGATTGCAAGCCTTTCGGTTTTCTCCTGTCAATGGATAAAATGACAAAGTGTCAAAACGTCAAACGAATCGCCTGAGAATGCCCTTCGTTGCACCCGACGGCGAGCTTGTGCGTAAAAACGGCCTTTTCAAGCGATTTGCAAAATACACTTTGCTTGAAAATAGGGCTGTCGGATGTCGTTTTTGAGGTATTTGTGGTGCTTGGGAAGGTGTACTGTCAAAGCAGAGATGAATAAACTGTGCAAAATAATAGTTCTAAAAATGAAGCGTCCGCGCTTCTTCTGGAACGCAGATGTCTGGAATTTTTCTTTGCTGTTCTCTTTTCTTTACATCGACGGGTGAAACAATATTGTTTCGTCGGTCAAACAATATTGTTTCACGACTCAAACACTTGTGTTTGGAAGCTCAAACAATATTGTTTCGCGCGTGAAAAAGAAGTGTTTGAGGTTAATAAATATGAAACGAATAGGCGTTGTAGAAGTCTCTTGTTAATTGGATTTAACTTTTGCCCACTGGAAGGGGGAGTTTTTCAAAAGTATGCGTTAGCTGAAAACGACGAATTGGGAAATTGTGTCAGGGAAACGGCTTGTTTGCCTCTCAGATTGTCAATGGGTGAGGAGAGGGGTTGTTGCCTGTTCTGTCCCGATGGGGGCTGCCGTGTCTGTGCAGATACGCAAAACGAGTTTTACTATTAATCTTTTATCGTTACCTTTGTCTTCAAATAAAACGATAAACAAAGGCAAACTGCTTGTTCCCATCAAGGAAGAGCCAGGTAAGTGACACCCGTATGACAACAAAAGAAATAGACGAACAGTCTTTGACAAAGGCACATCGCCTTTTTGAATCAGGCGATATAAACACGATACCGGTTGGTACGACGGCAGGACTCCAGCAGATACACCGCTATCTGTTTGACGGTTTATATCCTTTTGCCGGCATTATCCGGGACAAGAATATTGCCAAAGGAGGTTTCCGCTTTGCCAATTCGCTCTATCTCAAGGCGGCTCTCGCGGCAGTAGAGAAGCTGCCCGAAGACACCTTTGAGCAGATTATCGGGAAATATGTCGAGATGAACGTATGTCATCCTTTCATGGAAGGCAACGGACGTTCCATGCGTATCTGGCTGGACATGATGCTGAAACGCTCACTCGGCAAGGTCGTCAACTGGCAGTATGTGGACAAGGACCAATATCTCTCGGCTATGGAGCGTTCTCCAATAAACGATCTCGAAATACGCTATCTGCTCTCGCAGAACCTGACTTCTGACACGGAGAACCGTGAAGTGATATTCAAGGGTATTGAGCAGAGCTATTATTATGAGGGGTATGAGAAGGAAAAATGAACTTTTAATGAGTAACTGTGTCGATGATGGTACGGTATTTCCTCCAAAACCCTTACCTTTGCACCGTCCATCCAAGAATCGGAAACCACAGAAATGAAAAAGCTATATATCCTCCTTGTCCTCCTGCTGGGGATGACACAGATGACACCGGTGCGTGCTGCCGAGGCAGACTCCGTGCGCATCAGCCTGATGACCTGCTCTCCCGGTAGTGAGATTTATGCCCTCTTCGGCCATACGGCAATCCGGGTGGAAGTGCCTTCCCGGAAGATTGACTGGGTGTATAATTATGGTATGTTCAGCTTCAATACGCCCAACTTCATCCTGCGCTTCGTCGCGGGAGAGACCGACTATCAGCTGGGCATCATCCCTTATCCTTATTTTGAGGCGGAATATGCCGGACGTGGGTCCTACGTCGTGCAGCAGGAACTGAATCTCCTGCCGGACGAGAAGGCGCGTCTGGTGGAAATACTGGAAATGAACTACCTCCCCGAGAACCGTACCTACCGTTACAACTATTTCTACGACAACTGCACCACCCGTGCCCGCGACAAGATTGAAGAGAGCATCCGTGGCAAGGTGGTCTATCCCGTGGCACGCGATGCCGCGACCTTCCGTCAGATTGTCCACCGTTTCACCGACGGACATGCGTGGGACGAGTTCGGCATCGACCTCTGTCTGGGGGCTGAAGCCGACCGCGCCATCGATACCCGTGCCCAGATGTTCGCCCCGTTTGTCATGATGGGTGAGGCGGAAGGAGCCGTGATACGTTCAGCGGACGGCAGCGAGCGTCGCTTGGTGAAGTCGACCGTCCGTGTGGTCGACCCTGAGCCACTTCAACCGGAAAAGGGATTCCCGTTGTCACCTCTTGCCTGCTCGCTGCTGGTGCTGGCACTGACGCTCGTCCTCTCATGGATGGAGTGGAAAAAGGGGGTGCGGCTGTGGCTGTTTGACGCGGTACTGTTCGCCTTCCAGGGGTTGGCAGGCTGCATCGTGGCGTTCTTGTTCTTCTTCTCACTGCACCCCACGGTGGGGTCGAACTGGTTGCTGGCCATCCTTAATCCCATTCCGCTGGTCTACCTGCCGTGGATGATTTATAAGTCCGTTAAGGGGCGGAAAGACCTCTATCACGTAGGAAATGCTGTTGTATTAACACTTTTTATAGTGTTCTGGTGGCTTATACCCCAAAAAATAACGTTAGTAATCGTACCTTTGGCGCTGAGTTTGTTGGTACGTTCCGTGACACGACTCCTCGTAACAAGTAAGAAAGCATGAAAGGACGCATATTAACCTCACTAGTGGCGGCATTGGCGCTGGCAAGTTTGCAGGCGCAGACCCTCTCTTCGGCTCCGAAGTTGGTGGTCGGTATCACCATCGACCAGTTCCGTACGGACTACATGGAGGCGTTCTCTGCACTCTACGGCGAGAAGGGCTTCAAGCGTCTGCTCAAGGAGGGGCGTGTCTACACCAACGGCGGATACACTTTCAAGCCTGTCGACCGTTCGTCGGCTGTCGCAGCCATCTATTCCGGCACTACACCTTATTATAATGGCATCATTGCCAACAGCTGGCTGGACCGCGAAACCCTGCGTGTGATGGCATCGGTCGACGACAAGGACTTCATGGGCATGTACACCGCCGAGAACTCTTCGCCGCGCAAGCTGCTCTCTTCGACCATAGCCGATGAGCTGAAGGTTGCCACCCAGGGAAAAGCCCTGGTGTACGCCATCAGTCCTTTCCGCGATGCAGCCATTTTCGGCGCAGGACATGCCGGCGACGGTGCCTTCTGGATTAATGACGACACCGGGAAGTGGGCAGGCTCTACGTTCTATGGTTCGTTCCCGACATGGGTGATGTCCTACAACGACCGTCAGGCACTCGACTCGCGCATCTCCGGGCTGGACTGGGAGACGTTGCAGAACCGGGCGCTCTACACCTACTTCTCGCCCGAGCAGCCCCGCGGGTTCAAACATTCCTTTTCAGATTACAAGAAATATCGTCAGTTCAAGACCTCCGGTCTGGTCAATGAGGAAGTCAATCGCCTGGTGGAGCGTTGCCTGCAGAGCACGACTCTCGGTATGGACAATGTGCCCGACCTCCTCTCGGTGACCTACTATGCCGGGAACTATGAACACAAGTCGACCACGGAATATCCCGTGGAGATTCAGGACACGTACGTCCGTCTCGACCGTGAGATAGGCAACCTCATCGACATGGTCGACAAGCGGGTGGGGCTGCGCAATGCCCTCTTCTTCATCACTTCGACGGGGTACAACGACCCCGAGAAGATGGACCTGGCTGCCTATCGCATCCCTACGGGCGACTTCTATATGGACCGTTGCACCGCCCTGCTCAACATGTACCTCATGGCAACCTACGGACAGGGAAAATACGTGCAGGCGTACAACGGGCTGAACATCTATTTCGACCACAAGCTCATCGAGCAGAAGCAGCTGAGTCTGCCCGAGGTGCTCAACAAGTCTGCCGAGTTTCTCGTGCAGGTCAGTGGCGTGAAGGCTGCCTACACTGCCCATCAGCTGGCACTCAATGCCAATACGCCCGAACGGCTTCTGCTGCGCAACGCGTTCAACATCGACGCGTCCGGTGACATCCTGCTGGAGCTTGCCCCCGGCTGGAAACACGTGAGCGAGGACCCGCTGGTCGACAGCCACTACACGTCCGCATCTCTGATTAATTTCCCCATCATATTCTTCGGTCATTCCGTGAAGCCGGAGATTATCCCGGTGCCTGCCACAGTGGACTGCATTGCACCCACGGTGACACACTTCGTGCGCATCCGTGCCCCCAACGCATGCCGCTCAACCCTTCTGGGCGGAATCCGCTAAATCTTTTACCGTCTGAAAATTGCCGTAAAGTCGGCTCTTTCAATTAACTTTGCACGCTGTTGGCGGACGGCGTGTCAACACACTTATTCTATACTCACATAAGCAAATAATAAAAACAATACGATAATGGGATTTAATGAATTTTTGAGTAAGCTGTTTGGTAACAAGGCTACTCGCGACATGAAGGAAATCGTGCCTTGGGTGGAGAAGGTGAAAGCAGCCTATCCGGACATCAACAAGCTGAGCAACGACGAGCTGCGTGCGAAGACAAAGGAATTGCAGAAGTTCGTCAAGGACTCTGCCACCGACCTGCGTGAGAAAATCGATGAGCTGAAGTCCAAGGTCGAGGAGACCGAGCTGGAACAGCGTGAAGGGCTTTTCGCCCAGATTGACAAGCTGGAGAAGGAGGTGCTCGACCGCTATGAGAAGGCGCTCGACGAAATCCTGCCGCAAGCTTTCGCCATCGTGAAGGATACGGCACGCCGCTTTGCCGAGAATGCTGAAATCGAGGTGACGGCAACCGACTTCGACCGTGAACTGGCTGCCACGAAAGACTTCGTCCGCATCGAGGGTGACAAGGCAATCTACCAGAACCACTGGATGGCGGGAGGTTCCGAAATCACGTGGAACATGGTGCACTATGACGTACAGCTCTTCGGTGGTGTCGTGCTGCACAAAGGCAAGATTGCCGAGATGGCTACCGGTGAAGGTAAGACCCTGGTGGCTACCCTTCCGGTGTTCCTCAATGCCCTGACCGGAAACGGTGTACACGTGGTGACGGTCAACGACTATCTGTCCAAGCGTGACTCCGAGTGGATGGGACCGCTCTATGAGTTCCACGGTCTGAGTGTGGACTGTATCGACAAGCATCAGCCCAACTCCGACGCCCGCCGCAAGGCATACATGGCAGACATCACCTTCGGTACGAACAACGAGTTCGGTTTCGACTACCTGCGCGACAACATGGCAAACAGTCCGCGTGACCTCGTGCAACGCCAGCATAACTATGCCATCGTCGATGAGGTCGACTCGGTGTTGATCGACGATGCCCGTACGCCGTTGATTATCTCCGGTCCCGTGCCCAAGGGAGAGGAGCAGCTCTTCGAACAGCTCTGCCCGATGGTGGAACGTCTGGTTGAAGCACAGCGCAAGCTGGCTACCCAGTTCCTCACCGAAGCCAAACGCCTCATCCCTTCCGAAGACAAGAAAGAGCGTGAAGAAGGCTTCCTCGCCCTCTTCCGTTGCCATAAGGCGCTCCCCAAGAGCAAACCCCTCATCAAGTACCTGAGTGAACCGGGCATCAAGGCCGGCATGCAGGCTACCGAGGAAATCTACATGGAGCAGAACAACAAGCGCATGCCCGAGGCGGTGGAACCCCTCTACTTCGTCATCGACGAGAAGCTCAACAGCGTCGACCTGACCGACAAGGGTATCGACCTCATTACCGGCAACTCGTCCGACCCGAACCTCTTCGTGCTGCCTGACATCGCTTCCGAACTGTCTGCACTGGAGGCAGAGACCGGACTGAGCGACGAAGAGAAGCTCGCCAAGAAGGATGCGCTGCTCACCGACTATGCCATCAAGTCGGAGCGTGTACACACCATCAACCAGCTCCTCAAGGCATACGCCATGTTCGAGAAGGACGACCAGTATGTGGTCATCGACGGACAGGTGAAAATCGTCGACGAGCAGACGGGACGTATCATGGAGGGTCGCCGTTACTCTGACGGACTCCATCAGGCCATTGAGGCCAAGGAGCGCGTGAAGGTGGAAGCTGCCACGCAGACCTTCGCCACCATCACCCTGCAGAACTATTTCCGTATGTACCACAAGCTCTCCGGTATGACCGGTACGGCAGAGACGGAAGCTGGCGAGTTCTGGGACATCTACAAGCTCGATGTGGTGGTCATCCCGACCAACCGCCCCATTGCGCGTATCGATATGAACGACCGCGTCTACAAGACCAAGCGTGAGAAATACAAGGCAGTCATCGAGGAAATCGAGAAGATGGTGAATGCCGGACGTCCGGTCCTCGTAGGTACGACGTCGGTGGAAATCTCCGAGATGCTGAGCAAGATGCTCACCATGCGGAAGATTCAGCACAACGTGTTGAACGCGAAGCTGCACCAGAAGGAAGCCGAAATCGTGGCAAAGGCAGGTCTGAGCGGTACGGTGACCATCGCCACCAACATGGCGGGTCGTGGTACGGACATCAAGCTCAGCCCCGAAGTGAAGGCTGCGGGCGGTCTTGCCATCATCGGTACCGAACGTCACGAGTCACGCCGTGTGGACCGTCAGTTGCGTGGTCGTGCCGGACGTCAGGGAGACCCGGGTTCTTCAGTCTTCTTCGTTTCGTTGGAAGATAACCTGATGCGTCTGTTCGCCTCCGAGCGTATCGCCAAGGTGATGGACAAGCTGGGCTTCAAGGAAGGCGAGATGATCGAGGCAAAGATGATTTCCAACTCCATCGAGCGTGCACAGAAGAAGGTCGAGGAGAACAACTTCGGTATCCGTAAGCGTCTGTTGGAATACGACGACGTGATGAACAAGCAGCGTGTGGTGGTCTACACCAAGCGTCGCCACGCCCTCATGGGTGAACGCATCGGCATGGACATCGTGAACATGGTGGAAGAGTGCTGCATCAGTGCCGTGGAAGGCAAGGAGTATGAAGATGCCAAGATGGAGGTGCTCCACAACTTCGCCATCGAGATGCCGGTGACCGAAGAGGAGTTCCGCCGTGAGAAGCCCGAAGTCATCGAAACGAAGCTCTTCGATGCTGCCATGGCAAACTTCAAGCGCAAAACCGAGCGTATGGCACAGGTGGCTATGCCGGTCATCAAGGAAGTCTACGAGGCACAAGGGCACATGTATGAGAACATCCTCGTGCCCATCACCGACGGCAAGCGCGTCTACAACATATCCTGCAACCTCAAGGCGGCTTACGAGAGCGAGTGCCGCGAAATCGTGAAGGCATTCGAGAAGGCTATCCTGCTCCACACCATCGACGAGGCATGGAAGGAGAACCTGCGTGACCTCGACGAACTGAAGCACTCCGTGCAGAACGCCAGCTACGAGCAGAAAGACCCGTTGCTCATCTTCAAGCTGGAGTCGGTCAACCTCTTCGACAGCATGGTGAAGAAAATCAACGACCAGACCATCTCCGTCCTGATGCGTGCACAAATCCCGGTACGCGAACCGGAACAGGTGCGTGAGGCTGCTCCCGACCCGCTGCCCCAGCAACGTCCGCGTTACACCGAGACCAAGCAGGACCTGAGCGACCCCAACCAGCAGGCTGCAGCTGCCCGTGATACCCGCGAGGTCAAACGCGAGCCAATCCGCAACGAGCAGACCATCGGACGGAACGATCCCTGCCCCTGTGGCAGCGGCAAGAAGTACAAGAACTGCCACGGGCGGAACTTGTACCAATAATCCGGTGACGAGTCGATAATACATGACGAGGGGACAAGCAGACAAGTGGACAAGGAGAATGTGACAGACACGCTCCTTGTCTCCTTGCTCGCTTGTCCCCTCGTTTGCAAACAAACCTTTTAACCACAGAATCAATGAAACATTTGCTCCTGGGACTTCTGGCATGTGTGGGCTTCAGTGCCTGCGCCAGCATAGACGTGATGTCGGTCGACACCCTGATGCCCTCCGACGTGAGTTTTGCACCCGGTGTGAGACGGGTGGCGGTGCTCAACAACATGTTTCCTGCGGAGGCTCCCGCAGACGGTAAGCTTCCGCTGAACACCCCGGTGCCGCTCGACGGCAAGGTGCTTGCCGAGGAACTGGCCGGGCAGCTCGCCAACGCCGGGTATTTTGAGACGGTGATGATCAGTGACTCGCTCTTCCGTCCGGCAAAACCGGAAGGACAGGTACTCTTCTCACCCCGGGAAGTGGAACAGCTGACGTCCGACCTGCAGGTGGACCTGCTGCTGACGGTCGATGACGCCTCGCTGGTGCCCGGTGCGACCGAGATGTATACTCCGTACAGCGAGGAGGAACGGGTAGCTGTCTTCACGGGAGCACTCTCCCTGGAGACACGTGTCTACTTGCCGGGACGCGACCGTCCGTTCCAGCGCTTCATCGACCGTGACACGCTCTACTGGGAACTGGACGGACTGACCCGTCAGCAAATCGAGGAAGACGCCACACGGCACCTGGCAGGACGCCCCGTGGGTCACCTCGTCCCCCTGTGGCAGACAGTGAACCGGTACTTCTACCGGGGAGGAAGCGTCAACATGCGCGATGCCGCCGTCTGCCTGCAGGAAGGAGACTGGGACCTGGCCGCCGAGAGCTGGAAGCTCGACTTCGACCTGCGCAAGGGAAAGGCGAAGATGCGTGCAGCCTTCAACCTGGCACTCTACAGCGAAATGAAAGGCGACCTTCCGGCTGCCCTGCGCTACCTCAACGAAGCCCGCAACGCCTTGCGCGGCAAGAAGGAGGGGACGGACTACCGGACATCGGAAGACGGACGGCTGATAGAGGCATACGCCGACGAACTGCGGCGTGCAGCCTTGGCGCGGCAGAAACTCGACCTGCAGATGAAGCGATTCAACGAGTAGAATGTAAAAATTCATGCTTCATGGTGGTCGGAATGATTGTTTTTTGTACTTTTGAGTGCTTTTAGCAATCATCAAATCAATAACGTCATGAAACTCAGTTCACAGTCACAAAACAACGTCGAAGAAGCCATCAAGGCTGCCTTGTCGCGCTACCGGGCTGCCGGCGACGGGCAGTCGGCAATCACGGACATTCACCTGCAACCCAACTTTGACACGGGGGAGCTCGTCATCATGGACGATGATGACAACCGCCTGGCATGCACCGAGGTCGGTGAATGGTCGGAAGACGGGTCGTATGAAGAGGCGGAGGCGCCCCTGCGCAACGTTTTGAAGCGCCTGAAGGAGAAAGGTGCGCTGGACGAGGTGGCACTGATGAAGCCCTATTCGTTCACCTTGGTCGATGGTGACAAGGAGACCGTTGCCGAGCTGTTGCTGGTCGATGACGACACGCTGTTGCTCAATGACGACGAACTGTTGAAAGGCCTGGATGCCGAGCTGGATGCCTTCCTGAAGGACCTGCTGGAAAAATAGACTGCCCAGGCTCTCAGCTGATTATTGCTTATTCTTTCAAATATGCCGATGGCGCGGACGATGCAGCACGATGCTTGCATGTTCCGCGCCATTTTTGTTTGAAGGCGTGTCTAATCCTGTGTGTTTACAAACCTGTTGCTCCTTCCGTTATCAGGGCTTTGTCCAGGCAAATGCCGTTGTCCGACGGATGGAACACAAGAGTTCGATTTGTCAAATGCATTAGTTTGACTCACTAAACACAAGCGTTTAACCTGACAAACATAGTAGTTTGATAGACTAAAGTATAATACTTAGGTAGGCAAAGTATAATACTTAGGTAGGCAAAGTATAATACTTAGATAGGCAAAGTATAATACTTAGGTATATCAAACTAATTACTTTGGCAGGTCAAACGCTTGTGTTTATCCGGTCGAAGACTTGTGTTTGCCCGGTCAAACGCGAATGCCCGGAGGGCTTTTCATGGAAAAGAGACAGGCTGAAGCTGTCTGTGTCGGGGGACGGGATGCCTTCCGTCCGCTGAAGGGCAAAAAGAAAGGGAACCGGAACGGAATCCGGCTCCCTCTCAAGAAACATACTCAGAAGATCACTCTGCGGCTTCTCCCGGAGCGTAAGGAACCACAATTACCTCCCCGGCAAGGCCGTTGGCAAAGCCTCCGTATGCCGGTTTGCGGTTGTAGTTGAGGTCCCACAGACCTACCGGTGAGTTGGCACGCCAACCCGAATTGGCAGGACTGTCGGTCATACACCACTGGGTGATGCCGTATTGTTGAGAAACGGGAATAATCTCGAAATACTTCTCGATGATGAACTGGTAGTAGTCTGCCATGCGCAGTGCCTGTTCGTAGGTGACCTCTTCGGTCGGGATGTCCTGTCCGTCCAGTCCGACCAGTCCCATGTCGAGCTCGGAAATCTTCACGAGCTTGCCCGAGGCTGCCATGATTTCAAACATCTTCACCACATGCTCTTCCTTGCTGCGCTGGGTGTTCTCGTCCAGGTAGCAGCTCACGTGCATCTGCGAACCGATGCCGTCGATCTTGGTGACGTCGTCGGCTTCCCAACGGTTGATCCACTCGACGAGGCTCTTCACCTTGGCGTTGTCGTCCCAGTCGGACTCCAGGTTGTAGTCGTTGATGAAGAGCTTCAGGTCAGCGGCGTTGCCTCCGTGTTCGGCAAAGTGTTCACGTGCCAGGCGGACAACGGTACGGACGTAGTCGATGTCGCCCAGGTAGTCCTGCCAGTAGAAGTTGTTGGCTGCGTCGCTTGCCGACACGTTGCTTGCCGACTGCAGGTCGTAGATGCCGTCGCCGTCATAGTCGGCACCGGAGATGGCTTCGTTGACAGCATCCCAAGCGGTGACGTATCCGCCGGTGGCTTCCATCATGCCGTTGATCCAGTTGTCCATAGCCCAGGTGAGGGTATCTTTTTTCTCTTCAGGAGTCATCTCGACAATCTGGTCGCCCGTGCCGCCGTATCCCTGTCCGTCGTCGGAGAGACGGAACGAGTGGTCGCCTTCGAATATCTGCCAGCCGGCATCAAGGCCGTCTTCGAAATCACCTCCGTTGATGAGGTTGGTCGTCGAGCCTTCTGCCATGATGCTCACGTCGTCCAAGTAGATGTCACCCACAATCGTACCGATGTTGAAGGTGAACTTGTCGTAGGTGTTGTCCTTGTCCACGGTGAAGGAACCCGAGATGGAGGTCCACTCCGTTCCTACATTCCAGCCTGCGGGATATTGCTGGTCGCTTGTGGTGCTCGACTGGATGAAGGGAGACAGGGTGTAGGCTTCCGTTGCCTTTGCCATCGCCTTGAAGTTGTAGGTCACGCCGGTCTGGAAAGGAGTGGCAATCTTGTAGAACACCTGTGCATTGTAGTTGTTGTCCTTCATCGTCGGATTGCTCATGATGAGACAGTGTCCGCCGTCGCTGGCAACTTCAGGAGTGTATGAGTGTGTTACCTTCAGCCACTTCAGGCGGATTTCACCTTCATACGTTCCCGGTTGGAAGACGACGAAGGCTGAAGTGATGTCGGGACAGCCGGGGTACTCGATGGTGACTTCCGACCAGTCTTCGCCGAAGCTGACCTGCTTGTCCTGCAAGGCTCCCCAGTTTCCGAACTGTACGTTCATGGTGCCCTCGCTGCTGCCCTTGACGCAGATGGTCACGCTGTAGTCGTCGCCCGGCACGGCGGTGATGCCGTCGGCAACGAAGTATTGGTACCATTCACCCGGATAGCGGCTGATGAGCGACTCGCCGTCAAACTCGGGCGTGTATCCCATCACGTAGAAGGGGTAGGAGGTGTAGGTCGAGTAGTCCTCGTATTTCACTTCCTCCTCGACGGGTTCTACCGGGGGAGCCGGGATGATGGTCGAGGCAATCAGGCTGTTGAGGTACTTGTTGTTCTGCTGCGAGTGCCAGGCGAGCGTGTGTCCGTAGATGGTGATGCCGGCTTCGCGTGCATTCTCGACAAAGTCGCCCACGGTGGTGAAGTTCATCGTTCCGTCATCGGAGACACAGGAGGAGTACTTCATCTCGTTGCCGGCGGTCATCTCGTCGAAGTTGGAGGTGATGAGTTCGTAGACTACGCCCTTCTTGTTGAAGTCGGTAGCAGCGATAGCGCCTCCCAGGTGGAAGTTGGGGTGTGCGGCGCGGTCGATGTACGTCTTCAGCGGTTCGTAGTTGCTCAGATACTCGTATTGAGCCACACTCTCCGGCTTTGCCACGTCGAACGGCTCCAGCTTGTAGTCCGCACACGCTGTCACGGCAGCCGCCAGGGCAAGTGTTGGAAATAATTTGATGTATCGTTTCATAGTCTGTTTTCTGCTTGGTAAGTTCCATTACTTGAGTTCCTATTGTTTGGTCACGGTGAACCACTCGCCCTTCACCTGACGGTCGCGCATCACGAGGGTATCCCGGGTGGCATACTTCGTGTCTCCCAGGTCGACGGTGTAGTCGAGGTAGATGACGTCGCGGTCTCTGTTGTTGAACGAGTTCTTTTCTCCGTGAGGCACATATTCGCCGGTACCGCTGACGGTGCATCCCTCGGTGTCGGTGCTGAGCGTACACTTGTTGTTCTCGTCAAACTTCAGGATGAGGTTGCAGGTCTTGTTGCCCAGTCCCAGTGACCATGCGGCTTCGGTGAGCGAGCGGGTGGTGAACTCCACGGTCTGGTCGTCCACGACTGTTGCTCCATGACGTACCACGGTCGTAGTGGTTCCGTCGGCGGTAATCTGGTCGACGCCGCGGCGCAGCAGGATGCCGTCCCACGGGTTGACGTACTTCACGGCGTAGAGCACGAAGTTCTTGGGTTGCTCTACCCAGTCGGACGTGATGCGCGGGTCAGGATTGTCCACGTTGGGCTGTCCCTGCAGGATGGAGTCGGCGTTCTGCACGTCGGTCATGCGCAAGGGGATGACGTAGTTGGTCAGGAGCGACTTCGGGTCGGCGAAGAAGGCGTCGGTGAACTGTACTTCCACGCCGCCGCTGATTTCACCCTTGGGGATGACAATCTGGTCGGCTGCCAGCTGGTAGTAGCCGGCAGGCATCGGTTCCACTTTTTCGCCCGTGCTGAAGTAGAGGTCGTCGCAGAGCGAGTTGTCCACCTCGATGTCGATGATGCGGTTGGCTCCGTTCTCATACACACCGCCCAGGACAGCCTTGATTTTACACTTGTGCTCGTTGTCGAGGTCGTTGTTATACTCCTCATCGTTGCCCAGTGTCAGGGTACGTACCGGGAACTGGTAGGCGAAGTAGACGGTAGAGTAGTCGTAGTCGGGGAACGACCAGTCTCCGTTCTCACACGCCGGGAAGAGGGTCAGTGCTGCCAAAGCAAGTATAGATGTCAGTCTTTTCATAATCTTCATGAGTTAAGTTTGATGTGTTAGTTCAACGTTTCTGTGTTACCAGCCCTTGTTCTGCTCCAGTGCGTCGTACTTCAGCGTCTCGGAGTAGGGGATGGGACCAAAGTTCATGTAGTCACGGTAGCTGCGTGCCTCGACTTCAAACGGAGTGTAGACACCGCGGCTGATGCGGATACCCATGGCGGGCTCGTTGATGTCGAGCTGCCAGCGGCGTACGTCCCAGAAGCGGAAGCCCTCGAAGCAGAGCTCCAGGCGGCGTTCGTTGCGGATGAGCTCACGCATCTTGTCCTTGTCGCCCTTGATGCTCTCCAGGTAGGCGTCGCCGTTGTCGGTTCCCACGCCGGCACGCTGACGGATGGCCTTCACGACATCGTAAGCGGAGAAGCCATATTCACCGGTTCCCTGTGGACCGTATGCCTCGTTGGCGGCTTCGGCATAGTTGAGGAAGATTTCGGTGTAGCGGATGCGGGGCACGTAGTGTGTCTGGCCGTTGTGGCTACCGCTGGCGTTGAGCACGACATCTTCACGCAGGTGTTTGCGGAGGTAGTATCCGGTACGGGTGGAGTGACCCTGTTCGCGGTTCAGACCGTCGTTGTTCGAGGTGTTGTCGACGCTGGTGTCGATGACGGTGTTGTTGTTGCCCATGGTGCTGCCGTTGTACACGATGTAGAGGCTCAGACGCGGGTCGCGGTTCACGTACGGGTCCTGGTCGTCATAGCCGCTGTTGGGGTCGTCGATGGGGTAGCCGTTCGCCATGGGGAAGGCATCCACGAGGTTCTGCGTCGGGTTGATTTGTCCGCCTCCCAGGATGCTGGGCGGGAACTGGTTAAGCTCCAGGCTGTAGTCATTGGTGACTTTGCCCTGACGCCAGAGCATCTCCTGCGGATTTTCACCCGCACCCAGTCCGTCGATTTCCGAACTGTTCTTGTACCAGGTGTTACCGGTTGCCGACAGTCCCGATACGCCGCCGATGAGGTTGAGCAGTTCGCCATTGTAGCGTGCGGCGTCTGCCCAGGTTACGGTTGTGCCCGAGGCGAAGGCAGGGCTGGCAGCCAGCAGGGCAGCCTTGGCACGGAATGCCATGGCGATGCGTCCGCTCATGCGGGTCTTGAACTCGTTGCCGAAGACACGGTTGAAGTCATAGAACGAGACACCCATCTTCTGATAGTACTCCGGCATCTCTTCGTCAGACGACAGGGTCTGATAGTCGAGCGGCAGGATTTCTAAGGCGGCGGCAACGTCGTCATAGATGGCCTGGATACATTCGTCGAAGGTGTTGCGCGGGCGGTTGAAGTCGCTCGTGGCAGTCTCCATCTCGTTGACTACGGGGACACCCAGCAGACGTCCGTCGTCAGTCCAGCCGGCATGTGCCTGGAGGAGGTAGAACATGTTCATGGCGCGCAGACCGTAGGCTTCTCCCTTGAGGCGGTTGCGGAACAGGCGGTTTATGGTGGAGTCCTTGGCAAAGCTGGTTTGTTCCACTTCGCTCAGGAACATGTTGATGTACTGGATAGCAGCCTTGCAGCCGTCCCACTGGTTCACGGGGTTGTTGTTCGCCGTCCATGAGCCGGTCGCCATCAGCAGGTAGGTGTTATTCGTCTGGTTGGTCACGGCATCGTCGGTAGCGACGTCATTGAACGATTGTGCGTTGTAGGGGTTGCGCGTATAGGCATTGGCCAGGATACCTTCGGCAAACTGAGGGTCTGTCCGTCCGTCTTCCAGTTGCTTGATGTTCTCAACGGCAGGGGTGAACAGATCGTCGCATCCGGCTGTCAGGGCGGCAACCGCCAAGCATATGAATAATGTCTTTTTCATGAATCTAAGTGATTAATCAGTTAAAAACCAATTTTGAAACCGATGTTGTAGAAGCGGTTCTGCGGGGCGGCACTCGTGTTCAGCTCCAAGAGCTTGCGTTCCTTGGCAATGGTGAACACGTTGCTGGCGTATGCATAGACCGACAGGCTGCGTACCACCGAGCCCTGGAAGAGCGAGCTGGGCAGGTCATAGGTCAGCTGGAGCTTCGAGAGGTTGAAGCGGTCGTTCTTGTACATCCAGAAGTCCGAGTTGCGGAAGTTGTGCGTGTTGTTCTGGGTGGTCAGACGCGGATAGGTGGCTGTCGATGCCGTTTCCGGTGTCCAGCGTCCGCGCACCACTTCGGAGTACTTGCGGTCACCATATACCCAGTAGTATTCGCTGCTCTTCATGGCTGCTGCGCCGAAATAGCCGCTGCCGGCTGCGAAGAGAGTGAAGTTCTTCCATTTCACGGTAAAGTTGAGACCCAGGGTGAAGGGGGAGCCCCACACTTCGCCCAGGTAGACTTCGTCCTTGTCATCGATGACGCCGTCGTTGTTCTGGTCGACGTACTTCAGGTCACCCGGCTTCACTTCGCCAAAGGTCGATTCGGGGGAGTTGGCGATGTCGGCTTCGTCCTTGTAGAAGCCGTCGGTCACGTAGCCCCAGATACCGTCGGTCGGTTTGCCCTCGCGGTAGCGGTAAGCCTCTTCATACATCTCATCGACCTTGGTGTTTTCGCTGGTGTAGTAGGTTCCCGTCAGGCCGACGCTCAGGTCCACCTCACCGAACTTCTTGTTGTAGTTGACGGCAAAGTCGAAACCGGTGCGCGAGCTGTTGTTGTAGTTGACGTAGGGAATCAGCGTAGTATTCTCAGGCCAGTAGGAGAAGAAGTAGCTGGGGAAGGCGTTGCGTGCCTGTACGGGCAGACCTTCCACGCTGTTCATGAAGAACGATGCGTCGAACGACACCATCTTGTTCCACAACGAGCCGCGCAGACCGACGCTGACTTCCTTCCGTTGGATGAAGTCCAGGTTCGGGTTGGCACCACGGCGCGATTCGGTAGCTTTGCTTTGGTTACCGTCAGCCCATCCCCACCAGGAACCGTTGGACGAGTCGTAGGTTGACTCATACATGTAGTAATCGGTGAGGTCGAGGTCGGTGTTCAGGATGGAGGCGGAAGCCGTCAGCATCAGGTCGTCCACCACGGGCGAGTCGTTCAGGAAGTTCTCCTTTGACAGACGCCAACCCAAGGTGAGTGAGGGCGAGAAGGCGTTGCGGTTGTTTTTCGGCAGACGGGCGGAGTGCACCAGTGCGCCGCCGAAGCTGGCGTAGTATTTGTTCTGGTAGTTATAGTCGAGCTGGAGACCGAGGTTGACATTGCTGGTCTTGTGATAGACGGCAGTCTCGCCCCGTTGCCATCCGGCTGCGATGAGGCTGGCAGCCACGTTGTGGTTGTCGCCGAAGCGGTTCTGGTAGTCGAACTGTGCCGAGAAGGTCATCGTCTGGCGGTCGTAGCTGTCAGCGACGTGCTGCGTTCCGTCGTGGGTATCCTGTCCGTACTGGGTCAGTCCGATGATGACATCCTTGCCGTTGACGTTACCCCACTGCGGCTCGTAGGTGGCGTAGCTGTTGCCGTAGTAGTGGTTGTAGGTCGTGGCGTAGTCGATGGCGTACATCGTCTTGAACGAAAGTCCCTTCAGCACCATCGAGAGGTCGACGTTCACACCCAGGTCGAACTGGTACTGACGGCTGGTGTAGGTGTTCGTTCCAGCCACGAGGAGGTTGGCAAGCTCGTTGGTCTGGTCGAGCGACGTACCACCCAGGAGGTACTTGCCGTCGATGAGGTACATCGATGAGTTGACATAGTCCCATGCCGTCTTGTCGTTGGGCATCAGCATGTCAATGGGGATGAGCGGGGTGATGCGGTTGGGGCGGAGCGAGCCGGCTGCCGTCCAGAAGTTGCCGCGTGCGCCCTGTCCGTCATAGAACGTGGCGTTGGCGTCGGCGTAAGCCTGTACGTATTCGCCCAGGTCAACATCGACGTTACCACGGACGCTGAAGCGGGTGGTGTGGTCGTTGTCCGCCTCGCCGAACTTCACCAGTGAACCGATGTTGTAGAAGTTGATGTTCGTGTAGAAACGGGCGCGCTCCGAACCGCCGGAGATTTCTGCCGTCACGTCCGACTCGTTGTAGGCCTTCTTCAGGTACTCGTCCGAGTAGAGGTTCACGTCCGGGTAACGGAAAGGATTGGTCTTGTTCGCCGTGTGATAGATCTGGGTGTCCGTGTAGGTCGGGTCCAGTCCGTCGTTGAGGCGTGCCTCGTTGTAGAGTGTCATGTATTCGGCTGCACCCAGGTACTCCGGATAGCTGATGGGCACGTGGAAGCCCGTGTTGCCCCGCACGTCGATGCGGGTCTTGCCTGCCTGTCCCCGTTTGGTGGTGATGTAGATCACACCGTCGGCGGCACGGCTTCCGTAGAGGACCACAGCCTGTGCACCTTTGAGGAAGGAGATTTGTGCGATTTCAGACGGCAACACGTTGTTGGCGTCACGGGGTACACCGTCCACCAGCACGAGATAGCTGTCCATGCCCCAGAGGTTGCTGCCGTTCCATCCGCTGACGTAGCTCTGCATGTCTGTCAAGCTGTAGCTGCCGATGTAGTTCTTCTCCATCAGCTTCTCCACGTTGACGAACGAGACACCTCCCAGCAAGTCGTTCTGATTGACTTTTCGATAGGCCACTTGCACCTGCTCACCTTCGGCGTTGGCGGTCAGTGAGTCGAGCTGGGCGACCGGTGCGGCGGTCTCGGCTTCCTGAGCCTGCGCGTACATGAAGGCGGCGGCAAAGGTCATACATAAAACAGGTCTTATTTGTATGTGTTTCATCTTCTTTGTGTTTTTAGTCGTTCATACTCACCGATTACCATCCGGGGTTCTGGTAGAACTCGGGATAGATGGTCACGTCGTTGGTCTTCAGAGGCATCCAGTAGTGTTTCTCCGAGAGGTTGCGTCGCAGGATTTCTTCCTCGCGCCAGTTGGCCACACGGCTCTGCGTCGGGTCGTCGGTGTTCAGCTCTACACGGTCGAACTCCTGTGAAGTCTTGATGTTGTAGGGGTAGACGGTGAGGAGCAGCCAGCGGCGCAGGTCGTTGAAGCGGAAGCCCTCGTAGGCGAGTTCCACGGCACGTTCGCGGCGGACTTCGCTGTTGAAGTCGTCGAGGTTGCCGGTGTACTTGCTGTTGACGTCAGCCACGCCGGCACGTTCGCGGATGCGGTTGATGGCGTCGACTGCTGTCAGGCTGAAGCCCGGAGCCGAGCTGGTTGCCGAACCGTAGCCGTTGGCGGCAGCTTCGGCGTACATCAGGTAGACGTCTGCCAGACGCATCCAGCTGATTTGGATGGTCAGGGCGTCGCCGTAGTCACGGATACCCTGGTCGTAGTAGTTGACTGCGAGCGGAGTGAACTTGCGCAACAGGTAACCCGTACGGCTCTCGTTCACCTCGTCGCGGTAGTTGCCGCCGGTGTAGAGGTTGGCATACTGGATTTTCTGGTTGTCGCGCTGGTCGGCACTCAGGGCACTCAGGTTCTCGATGGTCTGCACGCCGTCATAGATGAAGTCGTTGTAGAAGCGGGGGTCACGGTCGCGCCACGGATATTCGGGGTCGAAGCCCGAGTCGGGGTCGTCGAGCGGAAGTCCGTTAGCCATACCGAAGTAGTTCACATAGTTGGCTGTCGGCGTGAACAGCGTGGAGTTCGTTTCTCCCGACTGGTTGGAGCCGACAAACTGAGGACCGAGGCTCCAGCCCGAACCCATCCACCAGTCGTACATCGGGCTCTGGAAGATGGCTTCCGTCGAACCGGGGTTCATAGCGTTCTGCTGATAGGTGTAGAAGATGTCCGAGTAGTGGTCGAAGTCCACGAGGGCGTACTGTGTCTGTCCGCTCTCCACCAGCTCCAGCAGTTCGGCAAAGGTGTCGGCTGCCTTCTTGCAGTAGTCGGCGTTGTAGGTACGGCTGCCCTGGGACGCGTAGTTCATCAGCGGACTGCCTGCCCAGAGGTAGTTCTTGCCGAGGAATGCCAGTGCCATGATTTTGTTGATGCGTTGCTGGTTGTTGCCCAACGTGGCAGCTCCGGCGGTCGTTTTGTCCCAGTCGATGGGGAGCAGGTCGGCAGCCCGACGCAGGTCTTTGGCAATGCGGTCAGCACACTCTTGGTAGCTGAGACGCGGGTTGCTCAGCGGTTCGGATGCCGACAGCACGGTGTCGATGTAAGGCATGCCGCCGAAGTACTCGATGAGCATCAGGTGGAACCAGCCACGGAAGAAGTAGAGCTGTCCCTCGATGAGGTTGCGCTCCTCGTCGGTGGCGTTGATGAGCTTGTCAAGGTTTTCCAGGCCGACGTTCGTCTTGCGGATGCCATACCAGGCGAGTGGCCAGAACTTCTTCTGCATACGGTCGGTCGAGGTCGACGAAACATTGCTGCCATCCATCCAGCAGCAGCCCCAGCCGTCGAAACCCGACTGCCAGCCCCAGAAGTCGCCCAGGTCGATCTTGTAGCCCATGAAATAGTCTTTGCCGAAGGAGATGATTTCGTCCTCGCCCCAGTTGAAGGAGTTCTGCCAGTAGCAGTGTGCATGGTCGGGGAGGCAGTAGTACAGCTCTTCCGTGAAACCCTGGAAGGTGCGGAAGGTCTTGAAGGCATCTTCTTCCGAAACAGTGCTCTCGTGGGTCTTCTCCAGGTAGTCTTCACACGAAGTCAGACCGAAGGACGCAGTCAGGAGCCCTGTATATAATAAGGTACGTAAGTGATTCTTTATCGTCATGGTGTCTCTAGTTTATAAGGTGAATTTAAGACCAAAGTTCACACGCTTCACCGTCGGGTAAGCGCCTTGCGAAGCCCAGCCCGTTCCGGCAAAGTTCGATTCGCGGTCATCCGGCATCTTGGTGTGTACCCAGAGGTTGTTGCCGTTGACATAGAGCTTCAGGCTCGACAGACCCAGATGGCGGATCCAGCCGTCGGTGAACGTGTATGCCAGCTCGATGTTCTTCAGACGGATGAACGAACCGTCGTAGAAGTAACGGCTGCCATGGAAGTAGCTGTTGACCGAGGAGCCGAAGCGGGGCGTAGGCACGTCGGGATGCGGGTTGTCCTTTGACCAGATGGAACCCTCGTCGTAGGCAATCAGGCGTTTCTGGTCGAACGTGCTGAACACCACCTGACGGGTCACGTTCGTCACTCCGTAGAACTGCATGAAGAAGCTCCATCCCTTGTAGTCAAAGCCGACTGAACCGCTGTAGGTGTTCTGCGGGTTGCTGGAGAAGCCGTAGGGGATGTTGTCCTCGTTGTTGATGACACCGTCGCCGTTGTAGTCGATAATCTGGTACATGCCCGGCAGCTTCTGGTCGTCGAGCGCTTCGAAGGCGGTGCTGCCGTAGAGGTCGTCGATGGTCTGCGTGTAGCCATGGTCCACATAGGTGTAGGTCTGGTTGACAGGCTTGCCCTCCTTCTTCTGATAGTACGGTTTGTAGAGTGCGTCGTCGCCGTCGACAACCTCGCTGATGGCGTGGGTCATGTTGAAGTTACCCCAGAGGTGGAGTCCGTTGCGCAAGGTCTTGTTGATGCGCAGCTCCAATTCGTAACCCTTGTTGTCGATGGTTCCCAGGTTCGCCCACGGAGCCTGCGTGATGCCGCCGAAGAACGACGGAGTGGCACGGTTGGCACCCTGGAGCAGGACGTCGGTGCGCCGGTCGCGGAAGATTTCGACGTTACCGGCAAGCAGGCCGCCGAAGAACGAGTAGTCGATACCGAAGTTGAACTTGCGGACTACCTCCCAGTGGATGTCCGGGTTGCCCACGGTCTTCTCGCGGTAGAACGTATAGGGGCTGGCGGCGTTGTAGAGACCCGTGAGGATGTTTCCACCCGTCTCCCACTGTGTCATGTAGAGCCAGCGGTAGTTGGCATCCCACTCGTTGCCGATTTCGTCGTTACCGATTTCACCGTAAGAAGCACGGAGCTTCAGCAGGTCGATGAACTTGAGCGGCTTCATGAACTTCTCCTCGCTGATCATCCAGCCGATGGCGCCGGAGTTGAAGAAGGCGAAGCGGTGGTCGCTGGAGAACTTGTCAGAACCGTTGTAGGCGCCGTTGTACTCGAAGAAGTATTTGTCGGCATAGTTGTAGGTCACACGGAATGCCCAGTCCTCGCGGTAGTGGGGCACGATGCTGCCTCGTGTACGCTCCTGACGGCTGAAGAGTCCCATCGCCGTCACGTTGTGGTCGCCGAACTGGCGTGCCCAGTCGAGCTGAGCCTGATAATAAAGGTGGCGCTCGGTGGCGTTGTTGTCCACGGTTCCGCCTTCAGCCTTCCAGTTGTTCGTCGGGAAGAAGTCGAAGTTGTGGGTACCCTCGGTGTTCTGATGACTCTCTTCTCCCGTATCCGGGTTGATGTACTTGTAGTCGGCTTTGTCGTCCGTCCAGGCACCGCGGTTGCTCTCCAGGAACACGTTGTCCCAGGAGATGGATGCCCGGGCGCTCAGTCCCTTCAGGATGAAGTCGAGCTTCTGCTCCAGGATGAAGTCGGTGGTCAGTCGGGTCGTGGTCCGTGTGTTCTGCGGAGCCAGGGCAAGCTGTGCCACGGAGTTGTTGTCCTTGTCCGGGCTGTAGCCCCAGGTACCGTCGGAGTATTGCGGCATCATGGCGTTGGGCGGCGTGGTGTACACACTGCCCCAGATGTTGTATTCATAGTCCGTGCGCGGACCCTGCTTGACGCCGTAGGAACCGAAGAGGTTGGTCTTCAGCAAGGTCGTCTTCGTCAGCTGGAAGTCGAGGTTGCTGCGCATGTTCACACGGTCGTAGCCGTAGGTCGTCTGGTAACCCCGTCCATTGTCATACTCCTTGAACAAGTCACCCTCGTGCTGGTAGTCGATGGAGGCATAATACTTCACGAACGACGTACCGCCGCTCATGCTCACGTTGGCGTTCTCCGAATAGGCCACATCCTTGAACATCCAGTCCGCCCAGTCGACGTTGGGGTAACGCTCTGCCTCGGCAAGGTTGGCAGGATGGCGGTATTTGTCCATCTCGCTCTGCGACATCATGTACTGCCAGGAGTCGGGCGTCAGTCCCAACTCATGTTCCACAGCCTGGTTGCGCAGGTCGAAAGAATCATACGAGTCCAGCTTGTTGGGGAGCTTCGAGGGCATCTTCATGGCCATGCTCACCGACGCGTCGATGGTTGCCTTGCCCTCCTGTCCGCGCTTGGTGGTAATCAGGATGACGCCGTTGGCACCCTTCACACCGTAGACGGCGGTTGCCGATGCATCCTTCAGCACGGAAATCGATTCGACCGAGTTCACGTCGATACCGCTCATGGGGCGTTCCACACCATCGACGAGAATCAGCGGTGAAGAGTTGTTCCACGTACTGATACCGCGGATGACGATTTGCGGGTCTTCTTCACCCGGCATACCCGTACTGGACATGGTGATGACGCCCGGCAGGTTACCGGTCAATGCCGAACCCAGGTCGGACACACCACCCGTACGTTCCAGTACCTTGGCATTGGTCTGTGTGATGGCACCCACGACCGAAGCCTTCTTCTGCTGACCGTAACCCACGATGACCACTTCATCGAGGAGCTCGGTGTTGTCGCTGAGCACGACTTTCATCACACCGTTTTTCGGGATGCGCAGTTCCTGCGACTGCATGCCGATGAATGAAATGACAAGGAGAGAGTTGTCTTCGGGAACCTTCAGGGTGAAGTTACCGTCGATGTCGGAAATAGTTCCGATCTGATTGTTGCCTTTTACTATGATGGAAGCACCGATGATGGGTTCTCCGTTATCGTCCAAAATCGTACCCTTCACCGTTCGTTGTTGCTGCGCCCACATTGTTGTGCTGCAAAACAACAGGGATAAGCACAAGGCAGGAAATTTCTTCAGTTTGTTACTAACATTTTTCATTAATCTTTAGTTTAGAGATTAAACCAATAATTCATTTCAACCGTGTCCGATTGATTTACTCAAATCCTCCCTCTTGCAGCGAGGAATGTTTCCGTGAGGAAGGTGTCTACCCGTCGTCGTTGATTTTTGCTTTCATGGTTGCGATTATTAAGGAGTGAATAATCAAGTATGTTTTCAATGCGCCATAAACAGGCACGTAGAGCTTCGTGTATGTTTTGTCTCGAAGACTACATCCACGCCGCTCTTTCTGACCCTAAAATTACGTATTGGATGTTAAAGAAGATAAAGAACATGTAACGTAAAACTTCACCAGTGTTACATATTTATTACTATATACTTTCTCTATGTTTCAAAATTCTTTGATTGTGATACATGATAATAATGTAAATATTTATTATATAAATAGTTGAACGTTTATAACAGATATTCTTAAGAAAAAAGAGGAAAAGAAGACTGAAGACTCTTAACAACGGGCGATGTGACAAGTCGGAATATCAAAATTTGCACCTGTGACGGGGCAGAAAAGAACCTCTTTCTCCGGGGGCAGGCACCGGGGTTGTTGTCATCTTTTTGTATACCTCCAGGCTGTTCGGCGGAAGCACTTCAGGAGCACATCGTCGGCGTGAGGAGGTTCCCGTCCGCTTTTCATCCGGCTTCCGCTGAACAAAATGATGCAATATTTCTCCTTTTGCTTGACAAAACAATCAAAAAGGAGGATTTCGGCTAACGCGTCATTTTGTAAAAACGCGCAAAGCAGGTTTTTTTAAGCATATCCATGCAAAACGAACTGCATGGATATTCCTTCTGAAGGGGAAACACACATATTTATGCACTCAAACACAAGTGTTCGACCTCCCAAACAATATCGTTAACACTCCCAAACAATATTGTTTGGCGGGTGAAACAATATTGTTTGACTCGTCAAACACTTGTGTTTGGCACCTGAATGTCAAGATTGTTCTTTGATTTAACAAATACCTCTTCCGCTTAACATTCATTTACTTCTAGTTTGCGTCAGAAGATGGTGATTCGGGAAGTGTTATTTTGGAATGTTATGGGGTGAATATGCCTTCCAAATGATGGATGTATTTGGGTATGGCGCTCAATAGGGTAGGGAAGATGGAAGAGTGGTGTCAATGTGTATTTGGCGAATCGCCTGAGAATGCCTGTTCTGCGTTCCAACTCGTATTTGGACGCGAGGAAGGGCACTCTCAGGCGATTCGTTTGACACTTTGACATTTTGATTTTCATCGTCGGTGTGTTTCAAGGATGGTGTGCAGCTGTTGTGCCGCCTCCATCTGTAAAGAAGGTAGGAATGTCCGTAATTTGGATACGTCCGTATTTTTTGAAAGGATTTATTTTTGCTATCGAACAAGAATCTACAGCTATGAACAAATTATTACTGACGCTTGCGGCAATCGTGGCATTCGGCTTCACCGCTTGCGCCCAAAAGAAAGACAATCAGTCTATGGAAACACGTAAAACATTGGTAGCGTATTTTTCGGCTACAGGGACGACAGCCAGGGCTGCCAAGGCGCTTGCCGAGGTCTCGGGCGGCACGCTCCATGAGATTGTTCCCGAGAAGGCTTACACGTCTGCCGACCTCGACTGGCACGACCAGCAGTCGCGCAGCAGTGTGGAAATGAATGACCCGAAGTCCCGTCCGGCATTGAAAGCATCCCGGACAGACCTCTCGGCTTATGAGGTGGTGTTCATCGGTTATCCCATCTGGTGGGACCAGGCACCACGCGTCATCAACACGTTTATCGAGAGTCACGACCTGAAGGGCAAGACGCTGGTCCCCTTTGCCACTTCGGGCGGCAGCGGAATAGGCAACAGTGTGGTTAAGCTGAAACAGAGCTATCCCGACCTGAACTGGAAGGACGGCAAGTTGCTGAACCGCGCAGACCGTGCCACCCTCCAGCAGTGGGTGGAAAGTCTGAAGTGACGGCTTCGGATGAAAGCATGGAGACGCATGTCAAGTTCCGTCGTCAGGCTGTGGCAATACTGTTTTGGGGGATATTGATTGAGATGTGAAAATCATCTGCGCCATGGCTGAACGGGGACTTGTGTGCGTCTCGCTGTTGGGGAAATGAGGTTGTAAGAGCTCTTTATTGTCACACCTCATGAATGATCTCCTCTCAAATCTAGCTTCAGGTCCATCAAGGTCGTAAACCATCCTCTTTCCATAATCATGCAAAATACCTTGTAGAAGTTTAGAAAAGCCTTTTCATCCGTAACGGATGTATGGGATGACATGTTGCGTGCCTCCCGGATTTCCTCCCATTTTTTACATAATCCGGAAGCGATGGCTGCCAACGACTCCGGCATTTGCTTTTGGAAACCTTCCATCAGGAACTTTATGTTTCCGAGAGTCTGTGTGCGGAGTTCATTGTTATGCTCCCTGTCCGCTTCGTTCAAATCAATCTTGTCGGAAATTCTGGCATTATGTCCTGGCTTGACTCGATTATAATAGCGGGGCATTTCGATTCCTTTTTGGCGGCGTATCCACTGTACAATCGAATTATTCAGCTCGATTTCAAGTACTCTGGACAAGCTGCTGATGAGTGCCGAGAAATCCCAGCAATCGCAGGATTCTCTCTTTTCGTATGACAGCAAACGTACATTCTGGGACATATTCGGATGATAAATCTTCACCAGCATCTCATTGAATGTTTTCAGGATGAGTTTTGATTTTTCATCAATTCGGGGGTCTACCTTCACACGTCGGTCTGTCCATTGTGAATCTTCGATAATAATCAAAGAACACTGGAATACCCCTTCCTGTGCCAAACAGTCAGAGTGGTCTTCAGCAGATACACTGAACACATCTTCTGTAGAAAATGGATTAGAGAACGGATTGACTTGCTCGTCCCGCATCCGTTCTCCATAAGACTGGTGAAGTAAATCTTTAAAGAAGTTTCCCATAACCTTATCTGTATCTGTTTAAGGCCTTCTCTGCTTTATCTGCATTCAAGGCATTGGAGGTTATCGTTTCTTCATACCATTTCTTAGCCAGGGTACGGTTGGACTCGGTGCCCTGTCCCAGACGATACATTTCAGCCAGCTCATAAAAGGCATCTGAAGCTCCACCTTCCGCAGCCTGTTTCATATACGAAAAAGATTTTCTGACATTCTTGGTGACTCCTTTCCCCTGCTTGTACATCATGCCCAGATAATAAGCAGCTTCCGCCTTTCCTCCCTGCAAGGCTTTCTCCAGATAGAGTGAAGCCTTTGTATATTCACCTGCAGCATAAGCTTTCTGTCCGAGTTCCAGTTGGCTGGGTGTTGGCTTGGGAGTCTCCACTGTTTTTTCAGCCTTTTCCGTTGTCTTGCTTGCGCCCCTTGATGTTGTCTCCAGGTTCGGTTGGACCGTCGTTGCAGGAGGCGTCTCTTTTTGAGGGGGAGTCTGCTGCATCTCCACAGGCTTCAAGTCCGGTTCCGACTTGGAATCATCTCTGCCATTTCCCCAAAATATCAATCCGGCTATTAAAGCTACGCCAACTGCAATACCTCCGTAAATGAGAAGTCCTTTGTTAACGGGCTTGGATGTGGTATTGGGGTCTATAGGTTCTACTGCCGTTTTTGTTGAGCCTGTCGTTTCAGTAGAAGTCATGTTGTTTCCCGGAGCCAAAGGAGGAATGCCTGCTTTCTGTCCCTCACTTATCCTTTTCTGGTAACACTCACGGCACATCAAGGCATTTTCTACATAGTATTCTTTTGAAATACGTCTTTTACACTTGGGACATACTACGGTGTCAATGATTTGTACCGTTTTGCCGGACAACTCGCATTGCACGACCTTACGACCTTCGTCTACAATATTATTAATATTGTTGATAGTCGTATTGCTGGTATTTGTAACCGTTCGGTTGTCTACGTTCTGCGCATTGAAGTTATCTCCTCCGATGGTTACCTTATCCCCTTTATGTATCCGGTTATCCTGTTGGATTGTGGTCGGTTGTCCCGACGAAGGCAAAGGATTGTTTGTCAAATCCGTCACGGTCTCCTCTTCCATAAAAGGAGTTCCACACTTCGGACAGAAATTTTCATCAGGAGTTACCTCAAATTCGCCGCAATATTTACAATGTTTCTTCATTTTCCTGTTCTTTTTTTGGTGCAACTTCATTTGTCTCAACCAGTGATTCCACGGAAAGATATTTCTTGTCATCCGACAGTTCTCCGGTAATGACTACGTCCTTCCGGTCGAAATCATAGAAGAAGGAATCGTTGATGGGGAAATTCTCCGGACGATATAGTTGATAAAGCTGCAAGTCATTTGTCAGTAAATACGTATACCATCCTTCCGATTTCGAATCACGATTCCGATACCTCATCAAAAGCGTACCCTGCACTTCCATTGTTCCTGTTTTTTTTTAGATTTCAATTCCACAGTTCTCACAGAAACGCGCATCGGCTGTGTAAAGCCGGTGACAATGAGGGCACTCTTTGTGAGCGAGCTGTTTGGGCTGTTCTGCCGTCGGCTGTGCGTTTTGTTGCATGCTTTGTTGTGCCTTCTGTGACGGTCCCCCTTCTTTTGCAGGTATAATCACGGTATTTCCCTGCGGATAGCGGGTCGTATAGTTCAATGCACGATCCTGATGAATGTCATGGCGTTCTTGCTCCCGGTGCAATTCCTCGCGGTATTCTTCCCGCTGCTCGTTCCGACTTTGCACCATGTTGTTCGACATGGCACTCATGTTGCGCATCATTTCCATCATCATTTCCTTCATATCACTGTCTTTCTGACGGCGTTCATCAGCGGCAGCCTGGCGTTCCCGTTCCATGCGGTCCTGATAGGCTTCTGCCTGACGAAGCTTCTCTTCTGCAATTTCCCGTTCCCGTTCAGCATTTTTGCCGGCAGAAACAGAGCGTGCCAATTCTGCCTGAGCAGTTGCGTCCAAATCACTCCGTGCAGCCAGTATCTGCTCATACGACATATTCTGTTGAGCCTGTATCCGTTCTCTTTCCGTCTGTTGCTGCTCCTGCGTCATGCGTAAGGAATAGTCGAATTCCTGTTGCCGTTCTTTTATCCGACGTTCAGATGCCCGGTCTTCCAGTTCTGCATCCAGACGTTCCATTGCCTGCAGGCGCTCCATCTGTGAGCGCTGTCCTCTTTCAGCCACATCATAAGCAAACAGCGTCTGGTCATTTTGCAGTTTCAGTTTCTCTCTTTCAAAATCCAGGTTCGCCCGCTGTTCATTCTGTCTTCGTTGCAGGGCTTTGTAAAAGCGCTCTTCCTCCAGTTTGTCCTGTGCCTGGACAATCTCCAGCTGATGGGCCAGTTTCATCATTTCCAGCTCTTGTTCGCTACCCAGTCTGCTTTTTTCATATTCGGCAGCATCGGTCAGCTGCATCAGCTTGACGGCAAAGCCTCGCTTGTAGGCACGTTCCTGAATCTGGAATTTCATGATTTCCATTTCTTCCTGTCGCAGCAGACCGGTTCTTTGGATTTCATCAAGTGAAGCTTGTACCTGGTCCATTGCCTGTGCTTCATTCAAAGCACTTTGTGCTTCCCGGATTCTTTTTTCCCGCGAGAGAACCATGTAAAACTTGTCAAATTCATCTTGTGCGAGTAATTGATCCTTATTGATTTCCTGCAAACTCCTGAATAGTTCCAGGTCTGTCCGTGCTTCGTCGATTTTCTGGTTCATCCGACATTTCGCGTGATGCGGCAATCATGCAGTGCATATAGCCTCAAT
>OBAR01000078.1_pt1 | contig 129888 bp, 88 predicted proteins | sample 1517911 | NCBI WGS metagenome assembly OBAR01 (sample SAMN04571709, study PRJEB22368) | human gut metagenome | biome: human gut; material: stool | host: Homo sapiens | place: Luxembourg | collected 2012-10-26
CCTTCCCACCCCTTGTGCAGGGACAGTGGACATGATGCGGTGTTTCGTGGAAACGCTACGGGGACTCACAGCAGTGGGTCTGTCCGGGATTCTCACCCGATTCCCTTTTCATCCCTCGGGGCAGGACGCTCCGCGGGACACCAGGACGCCGTGTTTCTGATTACTGCTGCAAAGGTAGGCGAAATGCACCGAACAGCCAAGCCGGACAGGAAAATGTTTATGCAATTGACAATTGACAACGATTCAATTGACAATTGACAATGGACAATTGACAATTACCCTTCGGCGTGGGCATGATTCCATCAGGCGGCGAATGTAGGGGCGACATAACACAATTGACAATTGACAATGGACAATTGACAATTGCCGTGCGGCGTGGAAACGATTCCACAAGGCGATAATTGTCCATTGTCAATTGTCCATTGTCAATTGATAAAGGTCGCCCCTACATTTTCCCCATGGCCTGTTTGTCAAAACGACACCATTTTCCGGTTTTTAGCATCACAATTTCCTGATTTGCCGTTTTCAGGTAACGCACATTTTCGCAAAATCGTCCCAATTAGAAAAACGCGCGTTAAATATTTTAAGACACGTCCGTCAAAACGCATCGAAATAAACCCTTATTCACATAATTATACCGTTTCTAACGCGAAAAAGGCATTCGCCGAACCTCTTTTTACGGTGGAAAGCACCGGTTGTTGGCTTCGTACGGACGAACGACCACCGTCGTACCGACGTGTCCGCACCGTCGTGGTCGTTCGTCCGTACGAAAACAACAACCTGTCCCCATTTTTTAGAGACCAAAGGGGCACGATTTCCGATGTGTGAAATTGCGTCCGTCCGTGTGAAAAGACCGACAGAAGAGAACAAAGGGAGAAAAAAAACCGTACAGAAGGAAAGGAAACTGACGGGAACCCCGTCAATGTGTATTTCGCGAATCGCGCGAGAAGGGCCTTCCCGGTCATCGACTCGTATTTTGGTGCGAACGAAGGCATTCTCAGACGCTTCGTTTGACATTTTGACAAAATGACACAACCGCCACGTTACATAAACAAAACATTCCGAAAAATGTAGGGCGAACGGTCTGCAAGGCAACCACTAAAAAAGGAAAACGCTACCTTCGCCTCACGGAGAAAGTAGCGTTCAAGGACAAAATAGTCCTTCATACCATAATCTTTACTACTTATAAAAGTCTAGATTAACCGTTCACACGTTTGTAGTCTGCCAGGAAGGTTGCCAGACCGGAGTCTGTCAACGGGTGCTTCAGGAGCCCCTTGATGGCGGACAACGGGCAGGTCACCACGTCGGCGCCGACCTCGGCGCATGCGATGATGTGCTGCGTGTGACGGATGGAGGCTGCCAGCACCTGGGTCTTGAAGCCGTAGGTGCGGTAGATGCTGACAATCTGAGCGATGAGCTCTACGCCGTCGCTGCTGATGTCATCGAGACGTCCGACGAAGGGCGAAACGTAGGTGGCGCCTGCCTTTGCGGCGAGCAATGCCTGCCCGGCAGAGAACACCAGGGTGCAGTTCGTGCGGATGCCCTTGGAGGTGAAATATTTGATGGCCTTGATTCCATCTGCGATGCAGGGGATCTTCACCACGATATGAGGATTGAGGGCTGCAAGCTCCTCGCCTTCCTTGATCATGCCTTCATAGTCAGTGGCGATGACTTCTGCGCTGACGTCGCCATTGACAATGTTGCAAATGTCAATGTAGTGTTGGCGTTGGTTTGCAGTACCCTTAATGCCTTCCTTTGCCATGAGGGACGGATTGGTGGTTACGCCGTCAAGCACGCCCATGGCGTTTGCTTCACGGATTTGTTCCAGATTGGCTGTGTCAATAAAGAATTTCATACGTATAGATTTTAATAACAGTGAATGTCCGGTGAGGGAAGAAGAACAACTTAGGCACGGGTCCACGCGGAGCGCAGGTCCGTGCCTAACAGTATACGTTGTCAGTAAGCGTCCTGTCCGCCGTGACTCATTGGATGGCGCTCTCGAGCTCGTTGCCAGCCTTGAACTTCACCACCTTCTTGGCGGGGATGGTGATGGCCTGCTTGGTAGCCGGATTGATGCCTGACCTTTCTCCACGCTCTGCTGCGGAGAATGTGCCGAAACCGACGAGTGCGACCTTGTCGCCGTCCTTGAGCGCTGTTGACAGAGTGGCGATGAAAGCGTCGAGTGCTCTCTTTGAATCGGCTTTGCTCAATCCCGATTCGGCTGCCATTGCATTGATAAGTTCTGACTTATTCATAACTATTTTTGATTAAATGTATACGTGCTGCAACGATGTTGCTCATCCATTGCCCAACAAAGATAGGTCTTCATACCTAAGAAACAAACATTCTCGGCTAAAAATCGCGCCATTCCTGCAAAAAAACCTAAGAAGGGGGTCATTCGTGCCGCAAAAAGGAATATTTTCGTACTTTTGCACCCACATTAACCCGTTAACAGACACTTAGACACGCACCAGACCTATGAACCAGATGCCTCCAATCACGAAGAACCTGCTCATCATAAACGTAATTTTTTTCCTTGCTTCACTCGTCGCTCCGAAGTACGGGGTGGACCTGACGGAAGTGCTGGGCCTGCACTACTTCATGGCGTCGGACTTCCATCTCTACCAGCTCGTGACGTACATGTTCATGCACGGCGGGTTCGCACACCTGTTCTTCAACATGTTTGCGCTTTGGATGTTCGGAACGACACTGGAGCGGGTCTTCGGTCCCCGTCGGTTCCTTATATATTATATGGTATGTGGGCTCGGTGCGGGACTGATGCAGGAGCTGGTGCAGTACATCGAGTACGTGGCGGTGCTGTCCAACTATGACAGTGTGAACACGGGCACCGCCATCATCCCCATGAGCATCTACCTGAACCTGATGACGACGGTGGGCGCGTCGGGTGCGGTCTACGGCATCCTGCTGGGCTTCGGGGTGCTCTTCCCCAACCAGCCGCTGTTCATCTTCCCGCTGCCCTTCCCCATCAAGGCAAAGTGGTTCGTGGCGGTCTATGTGGTCATCGAGCTGCTGATGGGCTTGCAGGCGAACGACGGGGTGGCGCACTTCGCCCACCTGGGAGGCATGCTCTTCGGCTTCCTGCTGATTGTCTACTGGCGTAAAAAATACCGCAATGGGAACTATACTTACTGACCTGCGCATGAAGTTCCGCCAAGGGAACATCGCGCTCCGCTTCATCTACATCAACGTGGGGGTGTTCCTCGTCACGGCTGTCGTCCACATCGTGATGAAGCTCACACAGACGTACGCCCCCCTGCTGTCGTGGCTGGAGTGCCCTGCCGACGTGGGGCGCCTCGTGCGGCAGCCGTGGTCGGTGGTGACGTACATGTTCATGCACGCCGACGTGCTCCACCTGCTGTTCAACATGCTGTGGCTCTACTGGTTCGGGCAGCTGTTCCTGTACCTCTTCTCGGAGAAGCACTTCCGGGGGGTCTACCTGCTGGGCGGGCTTTGCGGGGCGGCGCTCTACATCCTCGCCTACAACGTGTTCCCCTACTTCAGCGCGTCGGTCGAGGGTGCGCTGCTCATCGGGGCGTCGGCGTCGGTGCTGGCGATTGCCGTAGCCACGGCAGTGCGCGAACCCGAATACCGGGTGAACCTGCTGTTCTTCGGAAGCGTCCGCCTCAAGTACCTCGCACTCATCCTGGTGGTGACGGACCTGCTGTTCATCACGTCCAACAATGCGGGCGGACACATCGCCCACCTGGGCGGGGCCCTTGCCGGCTTCTGGTTCGCACGCGCGTTCCAGCACGGCTCCGACCCGACGCACTGGATCAACCGCCTGCTCGACCTGCCCGTCCGGTGGTCCGCCCCGCGACGCAGGCAGCGTCCGAAGATGAAGGTCCACTATGGCAAGCACGCCGAGGACTATGACTACAACGCACGCAAGCGCGAACGCGAGGAGGAAATCGGGCAAATCCTCGACAAGCTGAAGAAGTCCGGCTACAACAGCCTGAGCGCCGAGGAGAAGAAGAAGCTCTTCGACGAGAGCCGCCGCCCGTAAGAGAACCCCCTGAACCCGACTATTCACCCGACGGCCGCACGCACCGTGCACCGCCACAACCCCCTGAACCAATGAAATACATCGGACGCCTGCTGGGATGGATACTGCTCGCCGCGAACCTGCTGTGGGTCTGCGGACTGCTGTTCTGTGCCTACAGCCCGTACATCGACCCGGTGCGTCACCCGGTGCAGTCGTGTGCGGGACTCGCCTTCCCGGTGTTCCTCCTGGGGACGGTGCTGTTCCTGCTGTTCTGGCTGGTGGTGTACTACCGTTATGCGCTCGTGGCGCTGGCGGGTCTGCTCTGCTGCCTGCCCGCCATCCGGACGTACTGTCCGCTGAACTTCGGACGGGCGGACGCTCCCGAGGGCGCCATCAAGTTCCTGTCCTACAACGTCATGGGCTTCGACGCCGACCATCCGGACACGCCCGACAACCCCAACTTGGTCCTGGCTTACCTCCGCGACTCGGGCGCCGACATCCTCTGCCTGCAGGAGTACATCCGAGGCGGACGGCTCAAGCAGTCGCACATCGACCGGGTGCTCTCCGCCTACCCCTACAAGGACGTCCGCCGCGTGGGCAAGGGCGGCAACCACCTCGCCTGCTACTCGCGCTACCCCATCCTGCACGCCCATACGATTGATTACGGAAGCGACTTCAACGGCAGCGTCGTCTACACCCTGCTGTGCGGAGGCGACACGCTGACCGTGGTCAACAACCACCTGGAGTCCAACAAGCTCACCACCAGCGACCGCGAGACGTACGTCCGCATGCTGCGCTCACCCGAGAGCACCGACGTCAAGGAGGGGTCGCGCCTCCTGCTGGGCAAGCTGGCGGAAGCCACCTCCATCCGCTCCCACCAGGCAGACACCATCGCCCGCCTGATAGCCTCTCAGGGGCGGAAGCGGCTCATCGTGTGCGGCGACTTCAACACCTCCCCCATCTCCTACGCCCACCGCACCATCGCCGAAGGACTGACGGACGCCTTCGTGGAGTCCGGCTTCGGGCTGGGCATCTCCTACCACCGGAACGGCTTCCTCTTCCGCATCGACAACATCCTCATCAGCCCCGACCTGCAGTCCTACCGTTGCACCGTCGACAGCCGCATCAAGAACTCCGACCACTACCCCATCTGGTGCTATGTGGACAAAAAGCCATGAGAAGGCGTCCCCATCGGCTAAATCCGCTCTACGAATCAAATAATTACTATTCTTTTACTGCCCGAATTTGAAAAAAAGGCTATATTTGCAGCCTTGTAACGTATGCATATTAATAAAGTAAATAAAATAACTAAGTAACGTAACATGCAAAACAAAGGATTTGTTAAGGTTTTTGCGGTATTGCTCACACTCGTCTGTGTGTTCTACCTCTCCTTTTCGTTTGTGACGCGCCACTACATGAAGCTGGCGGCACAAGACCCACAGGGGGAGACACACTACCTCGACTCCATGCAGAACGAGCGGGTTTACTTGTGGAACTATACGCTAAAACAGTGTCGTGAGATGGAAATCGGATTGGGTCTGGACCTGAAGGGTGGTATGAACGTCATCCTCGAGGTGTCCGTCCCCGAAGTAGTGAAAACATTGGCGGACCACAAGACGGATGAAGCCTTCAACCAGGCAGTGGCAAACGCTGCCAAGGCACAAGTCAGCAGCCAGAGCGACTTCGTCACCCTCTTTGTCGACGAATACCACAAGCTCGCTCCGGGCAAACGCCTCGCCGAGATATTCGCCACCCAGCAACTGAGAGACAAGGTCAGCGCACAGAGCAGCGACGCCGAAGTGGAACGCGTGCTCCGCAGTGAAATCAAGTCGGCAGTGGCAAACTCCTACAACGTCCTCCGTACACGTATCGACCGCTTCGGTGTCGTACAGCCCAACATCCAGGAGCTGGAGGGCGGCATGGGACGTATCATGGTCGAGCTCCCGGGCATCAAGGAGCCCGAACGTGTGAGAAAGCTCCTCCAAGGCTCTGCCAATCTCGAATTCTGGGAAACATTCAACGGACAGGAAGTGGCTCCCTACCTGATGGATGCCGACGCCAAAGCCGCACTGGCACTCGCCGGTGAAGCCAAGGCAGACACCACCGCCACTGCTGCCGCTGCCGAACCTGCCGCACAGGCCGAGACCACGGCCAAGGCAGACTCCTCAGCCACCAATATCGCCGACAGCCTCGCCAACGCACTCAAGGGCGACCAGGCAAAGGCTGCCAGCAACGCAGCTGCCGACGAGATGAAGAAGCAGCACCCGTTGCTCTCGCTCCTGCAGGTCAGCCAGGGCGGAGGCGGCATCGCCGGTTATGCACTGGCACGCGACACCGCCGCCATCAACCGCATCCTTGCCATGCCGGAAGTGAAGAACAGCCTCCCCAAGGAACTCCGGCTCCTCTGGGGCGTGAAGGCCATCGATGCCAAGACTTCCACCTTCGAGCTCTACGCCATCCGTGTCACCGAGCGTGACGGACGTGCTCCCCTGGAAGGCGACGTGGTCACCGATGCCAGCGACGGCTACGACCAGTTCGGCAAGCCCTGCGTCCACATGAACATGAACACCGAGGGCGCACGCCGCTGGGCACAACTCACCAAGCAGAACATCAACCGCTCCATTGCCATCGTGCTCGACGGATATGTCTACAGCGCACCGAACGTGATGAACGAAATCACCGGCGGACAGTCCCAGATCACCGGCAACTTCTCCCTCGAGGACACCAAGGACCTTGCCAACGTGCTCAACTCCGGTAAGATGCCCGCCCCCGCACACATCGTGCAGGAGGACATCGTCGGACCGTCACTCGGACAGGAGTCCATCAACCAGGGCGTCATCTCCTTCATCGTCGCCCTCATCCTTCTGATGGTATACATGTGCGCCATGTACGGCTTCATCCCGGGCATGGTAGCCAACATGGCACTCGTCTTTAACTTCTTCTTCACCCTGGGCATCCTCTCGTCCTTCCAGGCAGCACTGACCATGAGCGGTATCGCGGGTATGGTGCTCTCCCTCGGTATGGCAGTCGACGCCAACGTGTTGATTTACGAACGTACGAAGGAGGAACTGCGCCTGGGCAAGAACGTCAAGAGCGCCCTGCAGGACGGTTACAAGAACGCCTTCTCCGCGATCTTCGACTCCAACCTGACCTCCATCATCACCGGTATCATCCTGTTCTTCTTCGGTACGGGCCCCATCCGCGGCTTCGCCACGACCCTCATCATCGGTATTGCCTGCTCCTTCTTCACCGCCGTGTTCCTCACCCGTCTGGTGTACGAGCACTACATGGGCAAGGACAAGTGGCTGAACCTGACGTTCACCACAGGGCTCTCCAAGAACCTGATGGTCAACCCGAAGTATAACTTCATGGGACACGTGAAACGCTACCTCACCATCTTCGGCATCCTCATCGCCGTCTGCGTCGCTTCGTTCGCCATCCGCGGACTGAGCCAGAGCATCGACTTCACCGGCGGACGCAACTTCGTCGTGACCTTCGAGCAAGATACCCAACCGGAGACCGTACGCGAGGCTCTCTCCGAGAAATTCGGCGACAGCAACGTTCAGGTCATTGCCCTGGGAACGGACAACCGCAAGGTGCGTATCTCGACCAACTACCGCATCGAGGAGAACGACCCGAACGTCGACAGCGAAATCGAGGCCGTGCTCTACCAGGCACTCTATGACAACAACCTCCTGACCAAGGGCACCACCCTAGAAGTCTTCATCGACCGCGACAACCACACCGGCGGCTCCATCATCAGCTCCCAGAAGGTGGGTCCGAGCATCGCCGAGGACATGAAGGTAGCCGCCGTCTGGTCAGTCGTACTCGCCCTGATCGCCATCTTCCTCTACATCCTCCTGCGCTTCCGCAACGTGGCGTACAGCGTCGGTTCGGTTGTGGCACTGGCAGTCGACACCATCCTCATCATCGGAGCCTACTCGCTCTGCTACGGCTGGATGCCCTTCTCGCTCGAGGTCGACCAGACCTTCATCGGTGCCGTGCTGACAGCCATCGGTTACTCCATCAACGACAAGGTGGTCATCTTCGACCGTGTCCGCGAGTACTTCGGGCTCTACCCCAAGCGCGACCACTTCCGCCTCTACAACGACTCACTGAACACCACCCTGGCACGTACGCTCAACACCGGACAGAGTACGCTCATCGTGCTCATCTGCATCTTCATCCTCGGAGGTGACAGCATCCGCAGCTTCTCGTTCGCCATGATTCTGGGTGTCGTCTTCGGAACCTTCTCCTCGCTCTTCGTGGCTGCCCCGGTGGCATACCTCGTCATGGGCAACAAGATGAAGAAGGCCGACAAGGAAGAAACCCCTGCCGAAGCATAAGCAACGCCTTACAGCAACAGCACATAACGGCACAGCCGCCATGCCTGCCCCATCAGGGGACCAGCATGGCGGCTGTCTTTTTCCAGCACCCGCACACAAAAAGAAGCGCAGCACACACCGACCCGCACGGAGTCACTGTGGCTGCGTCCAAACATCTCAATCATGATAACATGTGTACCCTCGTCGAGAATCGAACTCGAATCTAAAGTTTAGGAAACTTCTATTCTATCCATTGAACTACAAGGGCCCTAATACCTAATCTGCCTGCAAAGGTAACGAAAAATGCGTATCCTCCAAACAAACAGCCCACCCGATGCAACTGCCCCGAAAACATGATATATAACATACGTCTGACATATTGTAAGCAAACCATCCCGTAATCGTTCAATTCCGCGCATACCCACTTGACAGCACACGCAACATTCACCCAATCCCCCTTACATATTACAATTCCGCCGCAAAAACACCCCCGTGGCGGCAAAAGAGTACCCGTCCGGGAAAAATAGCACACCAATTGCTTGCTTTATTCGTGAACATTACAGACCTTTGTCCGTAATGAGTAAACAAACACCTTTATCACAATAATAATATGGCAGAAAGAATGGAAGTAAAAGAGCTCGATGAAGTCGTAGTACGCTTCTCGGGCGACTCCGGCGATGGAATGCAGCTGGCAGGAAACATCTTCTCCAGCGTATCAGCAACAGTCGGCAATGACATTTGTACGTTCCCCGATTATCCGGCAGACATCCGCGCCCCGCAAGGCAGCCTTACGGGCGTCTCCGGTTTCCAGGTACACGTGGGAGCCGACCAGGTCTTCACCCCCGGCGACCTCTGCGACGTGCTCGTTGCCATGAACCCCGCAGCGCTCAAGACACAGTACAAGTTCGCCAAGAAGACCGCATGCATCATCATCGACACCGACAGCTTCAAGAAGACCGACCTTGACAAGGCAAAATTCACGACCGACAACCCCATCGAGGAGCTCGGCATCCAGCAGGACGTCGTCGCAGCCCCCATCACCCAGATGGTCAAGGACTGCCTCGCCGACACCGGAATGGACAACAAGGCCATGCTCAAGTGCCGCAACATGTTCGCCGTAGGACTCGTCTGCTGGCTCTTCAACCGAAACCTTAACGCAGCCGAAAAGTTCCTGCGCGAGAAATTCGCTAAGAAACCCGACGTGGCAGAAGCCAACATCAAGGTCCTCCACGCCGGATACGACTACGGACACAACACCCACTCGTCCGTCAATTCGACCTACCGCATCGAGTCGCACGCCAAGAAGCCCGGACGCTACATGGACATCTCCGGCAACAAGGCGACCGCATACGGACTCATCGCAGCCGCCGAGAAAGCCGGACTGCGCCTCTTCCTGGGGTCCTACCCCATCACCCCCGCCACCGACGTGCTGCACGAACTCTCCAAGCACAAGTCCCTGGGCGTTACCACCATGCAGTGTGAAGACGAGATTTCAGGCTGCGCATCCGCTGTCGGTGCCGCCTTCGCCGGCGCGCTCGCTGCCACCTCTACCTCCGGACCGGGCATCTGCCTCAAGTCCGAAGCGATGAACCTCGCCGTCATGACCGAGCTTCCGCTCGTCGTCCTCGACGTGCAACGCGGCGGACCCTCCACCGGACTCCCCACCAAGTCGGAACAGACCGACCTCCTGCAAGTCCTCTTCGGACGCAACGGCGAGTCCCCCATGCCCGTCATTGCCGCCACGTCGCCCACCAACTGCTTCGACGCAGCCTATAACGCAGCCAAGATAGCCCTCGAGCACATGACCCCCGTCGTGCTCCTGACCGACGCCTTCGTCGCCAACGGTTCCGCCGCATGGCGTCTGCCCAACATCGACGAGTATCCCGCCATCCGTCCACCCTACGTCACCCCCGAGATGAAGGAAGGCTATGCCCCCTACCACCGCAACCCCGAGACCGGAGCACGCTACTGGGCACTCCCCGGACAGGAAGGCTTCACCCACATCCTCGGCGGACTGGAGAAGGACAGCGACACCGGAGCCATCTCCAACGACCCGGAGAACCACGACAAGATGTGCCGCCTCCGTGCCGAGAAGGTAGCCCGCATCCCCGTGCCCGACCTCAAGGTGCTCGGCCGTGCCGATGACGCCGACCTGCTCATCGTCGGCTTCGGCGGAACCTACGGACACCTCTACACCGCCATGGAAGAGATGCTCAAGGCAGGACACAAGGTCGCCCTCGCCCACTTCTCCTACATCAACCCCCTGCCGAAGAACACCGCCGAGGTGCTCCACCGCTACAAGAAGGTGGTCGTTGCCGAGCAGAACCTCGGACAGCTCGCCGGATACCTGCGCATGAAGGTCGACAACTTCGTCCCCTATCAGTTCAACCAGGTCAAGGGACAGCCCTTCGTCGTGACCGAACTGGTCGAGGCATTCGAGGAAATACTCAAGAAGTGAGCCTCCCCCCGGCAGCGTGAACACGCCGGCGAAGGCACAACGCCCGTCGGCAGAAACAAAAACACCAACTAAAAGGAAACAAAGCCATGACAGAATATACTTCTAAAGATTTCAAGAAAGGACAACCCCGCTGGTGTCCGGGTTGCGGTGACCACTTCTTCCTCGCCTCCCTCCACAAGGCAATGGCTGAAATCGGCATTGCCCCCTATGAAACAGCGGTCATCTCAGGCATCGGCTGCTCCAGCCGCCTGCCCTACTACATGAACACCTACGCCATGCAGACCATCCACGGACGCGCCGCTGCCATCGCCACCGGCTGCAAAGTGGCAAACCCCGACCTGACCATCTGGCAGATTTCAGGCGACGGCGACGGACTCGCCATCGGCGGCAACCACTTCATCCATGCCATCCGACGCAACGTGGACATCAACATGATCCTGCTCAACAACCGCATCTACGGCCTCACCAAGGGACAGTACTCGCCCACGTCGCCCCGCGGCTTCGTCAGCAAGTCATCCCCCTACGGCACCGTCGAAGACCCCTTCCACCCCGCCGAGCTCTGCTTCGGTGCACGCGGACGCTTCTTCGCACGCTGTGTCGCCACTGACGCACCCGGCACCGTCGACGTGCTCAAGGCAAGCGTCGCACACAAGGGTGCAGCCGTCGTCGAGGTGATGCAGAACTGCGTCATCTTCAACAACGGCACACACGAGTCCATCTACACCAAGGAGGGCAGAGCCAAACACGCCATCTACGTCGAGCACGGCAAGCCGCTCCTCTTCGGCGAGAACAATGAGTACGGACTCATGCAGCAGGGCTTCGGCCTGAAGGTCGTCAAGCTCGGCGAGAACGGCATCACCGAGAAGGACATCCTCGTGCACGACGCACACTGCGAGGACGACACCCTCCAACTGAAGCTCGCCCTCATGGACGGCCCCGACTTCCCCATCGCGCTGGGCGTCATCCGCGACGTGGCAGCACCCACCTACGAGGCTGCCGTCAACGAGCAGATACAGACCGTGGGCGCGAAGAAGCCGTACCACAACTTCAACGAACTGCTCATGACCAACGACACCTGGGTGGTGGAATAACCCCGGGTGCGCAGGTCCCCGTCCGCCGGATGTGACCCGTCCGCCGGACAACCGAGATATGCAGGCACGGAGGAGGCAGGCAGACAGACCCTGTCCCTCCGTGCCTTTGTGTTCCTGCGCGTGTGACACAATGATAGCCTTCCGGCCGTTTCCCCTGTCACCACGTCCCGTTTTGCCGTTTTCAGCTGACGCGTACTTTCGCGATTTCGTCCCTTCTGGAAAATCGCGCGTTAAATATCTTAACATACATCCTCCACAGCGCATTCAGATAAACACAATTTCACATAAACAAACTCTTTCTAACGCAGAAAAAACCTTCTTCGCACCCCTTTCCACGAACAAAAGCACCTGTTACTGGCTTCGTACGGACGCGTCCGTACCACCGTACCGACGTGTCCGCACCGTCGTGGTCGTTCGTCCGTACGAAAACACCCACCTGTCCCCATTTTTTAGCCCCCGAACGACCCCGATTTCCGATGTGTGACATTGCGTCCTTCCGTCAGAAAAGACCGACGGGAGGGAACAAACGGACGGAAAAACAGAACAAAAGGAAAGGAAACCGGCGGAAACCCCGTCCATGTGTATTTCGCGAATCGCCCGAGAAGGGCCTTCCCGGTCACCAATCCGTATTTTGGCGCAACGAAGGGCATTCTCAGGCGGTTCGTTTGACAATCTGTCACATTGTCAAAATGCCCATCCCGGTCCATTTCCCCGTCATCGGACCGTCCACATGCCGAACGGAAATTGTCAATTGTCCATTGTCAATTGTCAATTATTCCGCCATCGAACCATCCACACCCCGAACGGCAATTGTCAATTGTCCATTGTCAATTGTCAATTATTCCGCCATCGAACCATCCACACCCCGAACGGCAATTGTCAATTGTCCATTGTCAATTGTCAATTATTCCGCCATCGAACCGTCCACGCGCCGAACGGCAATTGTCAATTGTCCATTGTCAATTGTCAATTGAAACGTTGTCGTCCTTTCTTGTAAAAAAAAGTAAAGAAGGTGTGACATGCCACCCAAAAGCTGTATCTTTGTGGATAACCCTAACAACGAAAGGCAATCTCCTGCTTATGAAAACGAACTATGAAATACGCTATGCGGCGCATCCCGAGGACGCGAAGCATTACGACACGACGCGCATACGGCGCGACTTCCTCATCGAACGAGTATTCACACCCGACGAAGTCAATATGGTCTATTCCATGTACGACCGCATGGTCGTCGGCGGCGCACAGCCTGTGGGCGAGGTGCTCCGCCTGGAGGCTATCGACCCGCTGAAGGCTCCCTTCTTCACCACACGGCGCGAGGTGGGCATCTTCAACGTCGGCGGACCGGGCATCGTGCGCGCGGGCGACGCCGTGTTCGAGCTGGACTACAAGGAGGCGCTCTACCTGGGACGGGGCGACCGCGAGGTGACCTTCGAGAGCCGCGACGCCGGCCGTCCGGCGAAGTTCTACTTCAACTCCACCACGGCACACTGCACCTGCCCCGACCGCAAGATTGCCCGGGCGGACGCCATCAGCGTGGAGATGGGCTCGCTCGAAGGGTCGAACCACCGTGTCATCAACAAGATGATTGTCAACCAGGTGCTGCCCACCTGCCAGCTGCAGATGGGCATGACCGAACTCCAGCCCGGCTCGGTGTGGAACACCATGCCGGCACACGTGCACAGCCGTCGCATGGAGGCATACTTCTACTTCGAGCTGCCCGAGGAGCACGCCGTCTGCCACTTCATGGGCGAGACGGACGAGACGCGACACCTGTGGATGCGCGGCGAGCAGGCAGTGCTGTCGCCCGAATGGTCCATCCACAGCGCGGCGGCAACGCACAACTACACCTTCATCTGGGGCATGGGCGGGGAGAACCTCGACTATGGCGACCAGGACTTCGCTGCCATCACCGACTTGAGGTGAGGCACACCGAAGGGTCCGGACGGACGGACGACAACACCCGAATCATTCAACTTCCGCAGGTCCCCCGGCAGACGGACGGCGGCAGACAGCCGTCAGCCCCTGCCCGCGGGCACAGGCGGACACTTAATCAAATCTATACGACTATGGTAAATTTCTCATTGGAAGGAAAGGTCGCCCTCGTGACGGGCGCCGCTTACGGCATCGGCTTCGCCATGGCACAGGCGTTGGCGGAGGCAGGTGCGAAGATTGCATTCAACTGCCGCGGCAAGGAGCACATGGAACAGGCTCTGGCGGACTATAAGAGGCTGGGCATCGACGCGAAGGGTTACCTCTGCGACGTCACCAGGGAGGACGAGGTCAGCGCCATGATTGCCGACATCGAGCAGACGCTGGGAACCATCGACATCCTGGTGAACAACGCCGGCATCATCAAGCGCATCCCGATGACGGACATGAAGGTGGAGGAGTTCCGCCAGGTGATCGACATCGACCTGACCGCCCCGTTCATCATGTCGAAGGCAGTCATCCCGGGCATGATAAAGAAGGGTCACGGAAAAATCATCAACATCTGCTCGATGATGAGCGAGCTCGGACGCGAGACGGTGTCCGCCTACGCCGCTGCGAAGGGCGGCCTGAAGATGTTGACCCGCAACATCGCATCGGAGTACGGAGAGTACAACATCCAGTGCAACGGCATCGGCCCGGGCTACATCGCCACACCGCAGACCGCCCCGTTGCGCGAGCGTCAGGCTGACGGCTCCCGCCACCCGTTCGACTCGTTCATCGTCGCCAAGACTCCGGCAGCACGCTGGGGCACGCCGGAGGACCTGATGGGCTCGGTGGTGTTCCTCGCTTCGGACGCGTCGAACTTCGTGAACGGCCAGGTGCTCTACGTGGACGGCGGTATCCTCGCCTACATCGGCAAGCAGCCCAAGTGAGCCGTGTGACCGGCTGACGGACGGACGCACCGTCGCCGTCCGCCGGACCAGAAGCATACAGCGGGCATGCCCGGACAACCCTCCGGACATGCCCGCTGCGTGTATCCGCAGGTGCGGCAAGGGCATGAAAAAACCCGGAAGCGATGCTTCCGGGTCAACCTTCTTAACAGTAAACCGTTGGACTACCAGGATTCGAACCTAGACAAACAGAACCAAAACCTGTTGTGCTACCATTACACCATAGTCCAATCATTCTGTGCTTTCTTTTGAAAAGCGATGCAAAGATAGGCGTTTGGGCGATATGCTCCAAATGTTTGCCGGGATTTTTTCGGGAATCTTGTCACATCGGCACCTGTGGGGAAAAGGGAAGCCCCCCGGAGAGCCCCAACGAAAGTCCGCAGTCGTCGCCACATCGGCTCCTCCGGTAACGAAATACGAACTGGTTCACAGCACGACAACCACCCGTGAAAATTAATTTCGTGATTTACTTGGATGGTATTATATATGTATACTATCTTTGCTAGTGATTTAACAACAAAAACAAATTGCGATATGAACACGATGGAAGACACACCGTTGCAGACAGAGATGCGCCAATGCCCCTGCTGCCACCGTCAGCTGCCGCTGACCGAATTCTACGTCAATGCCCGCACGGGCAAACCGGACTCACGTTGCAAGGCCTGCCGCCGTCAGGCGAGCCGGATACAACGGGGCAAGTCTGCGCTCGGACCGCGCACGGAAACGTACCGGAGCTACCTGGTACTGACCGAAGTGGAAGACCGCGAACTGAGGATGACCCTCATCCGCCATGCCTTGCGCGTGGTGGCGGAGAGCGTCCGCCGACGCAGGGAGCGCGAAGCGGCAATGGAGGACAGCGAGTGAGGGCGCACGCCGGTGGGCCGCACACGGAAAGGCACAAGGCATGCCGGACGGGGATTCAATGTTTGAAAACCACGTGACGTGCATGGCGCTTGCGCCTTTCTTTTTTACCCCGAACAAACAACAAATTTTACCATGAACAAACAACAAACCTTGAACTATGGCTAGAATCAAGAAACGGGGACTGGACTATTTCCCCCTGGACACAGACTTTATCACACACCGCACGGTGCGACGCCTGATGAAACGCGAGGGCGACGGGGCGGTGGGCATCCTCGTGTGGCTCTTCTCGTGCATCTACGCGGACAAGGGCTACTACCTGGAGGTGGACGATGTCCTGCTGGAGGACATTGCCGCGGACTTCTACGGCTTCACGGACGAGGATGTACGGCGCGTGGTGGAGGCGGCGGTGGACTGCGGAATCTTCGACGCGGGACTGTACGAGCGACGCCACATCCTGACCTCGGCACACATCCAGCAGCAGTTCGCCTTCGTGAAGAAGAAGGCGCGCGAGTCGCTCATCGACCCCGACCTGTCGCTGCTGACCGACGGGGGCGAAGAGACGGAAGTCCCGAAGGAGGCGTCCGTGAAAACCGAACGAATGGCGGCAGTTTCACCCGCGGAAGGGGACATTTCGCCCGCCACAGACCCCCATAGCATAGCAAAGAAAAGAACAGCAGAGCAGAGCAAAGAAAACCCCCTCCTGTTCCCCCTCGACGGGGAAACGGAAAGGGGACAGGAGGAGGGACCTTCTGCTGCGCCTGGACGGACGGGCGGACGGAAGCTGTGGACGCCGGAGGCGCTGGAGCGTCTGGTGCCGCCTGCCGACGGGGTGAAGCGCAACTTCCGCGGTCTGCTGGAGAACCTCAGGCAGTTCCGCATCCCGCCCGACGAGCAGTATGCCATCATCTGCCGGAGCAACTACGGTGCCATCGGGCACAGTGTGTGGCGCGGCTTCTGCGTCCTCCGGGAGAGCGGCGGGAAGATACGTCTGCCGGGGCGTTACCTGCTCAGCCTGAAGACCTGAGCCGTCGCCCGGAGCGTGGGCATAAAAAGCGGGGACCCCGTTGCGTCGCGCAACGAGATCCCCTGTCACAAGTCAAATATTGAATCAGATTATTCCACAATCAGGAGGAAGTAGTTCTTCTTCCCGCGCTGTACGATGAGGTACTTGTCTGCCACCAGGTCTTGGGTGGTCACTTCGCGGTCAAACTCCGTCAACTTCTCCTTGTTCAAGGACACGCCTCCGCCCTGTACGAGCTTGCGCATCTCGCCCTTGGAGGCGAAGACGCCCGAGTGCTCGGCAAAGAGGTCGACTGCCTTCACGCCGGCGGCGAGCAGGTCGCGCGACACCTTGAACTGCGGCACACCCTCGAACACGGCGAGCAGTGTCGACTCGTCCAGCCGGTGCAGTGCCTCCGACGTAGCGTTGCCGAAGAGGATGCCCGATGCCTCCACCGCAGCCTCGTAGTCGGCTTCCGAGTGGACCATCACCGTCACTTCCTTCGCCAGACGCTTCTGCAGCACCCGCAAGTGGGGAGCGGCGGCATGCTCTGCCGTCAGTGCGTCGATTTCCTCGCGGCTCAGGGAGGTGAATATCTTGATGTAGCGGGCAGCGTCCTCGTCGCTCACGTTCAGCCAGAACTGGTAGAACTTGTAGGGCGACGTGTAGCGCGGGTCGAGCCAGATGTTGCCCGACTCCGTCTTGCCGAACTTGCCCCCGTCCGCCTTCGTGATGAGGGGGCAGGTCAGTGCGTATGCCTCACCGCCCGTGGTGCGGCGTATCAGCTCCGTACCCGTGGTCATGTTGCCCCACTGGTCGGAACCGCCCATCTGGAGCTTGCAGTTCTTGTGGGTGTTGAGGTATAGGAAGTCGTAGCCTTGAATCAGCTGATAGGTGAACTCGGTGAACGAGAGGCCGTCGCGCGCCTCGCCGTTGAGACGTTTCTGCACGGAGTCCTTCGCCATCATGTAGTTCACGGTGATGCGTTTGCCCACCTCGCGTGCGAAGTCGAGGAAGGTGAAGTCTTTCATCCAGTCGTAGTTGTTGACCAGCTCGGCGCGGTTCGGCGCGTCCGACTCGAAGTCGAGGAACTTGGCGAGCTGCTTCTTGATGCATTCCTGGTTGTGACGCAAGGTGTCCTCATCGAGCAGGTTACGTTCTGCCGACTTGCCCGAAGGGTCGCCGATCATGCCTGTGGCACCGCCCACCAGCGCCAGCGGCTTGTGTCCGCAACGCTGCAGGTGGCGGAGCATCATCACGCCGCACAGGTGACCGATGTGGAGCGAGTCTGCCGTCGGGTCAATGCCGAGGTAGGCAGTCACTTGTTCCTTTTCGAGCAGTTCTTCCGTGCCGGGCATCATGGTGTGCAACATCCCGCGCCATCTTAGTTCTTCTACAAAATTCATCGAATGATACTTTAGTGTGTTCGTTTATCTGTTAAAGTTTGTAACGTTGAGGGCAAATGTACGACTCTTTATCTAAAGGACCAACAAAAAGACGCACTCTTTGCTCCGGGGCGTGCAGATTTCCACGTTCAGCGTCCGGCGTGCAGCCTCCGGTAGTTGTTTTCGAGCACACGGACGAGGGCTTCGGGGTCCGTTCCGCGTGCCGTGGCGACGGCGGCAAGGATGTCCGCCAGCGGCTTCGGGCTCTCGTCGGTCTCCACGAACAGGCGTCCGTCGGGGGTGGCAAGCAGGGCTTCCGCCTGGAAGTGTTCGCCGAAGGAGAGTGCCAGCCCCTCGTCGAGCAACTGCCGTGCCACGCTGCGGTTCCCACGGAAGCCGTGCACGACCCACGTCTGCCGGGGACGGTGCTTCCGGTGGAGAAGGACCAGCTCGTTGTACGCCCTCACGCAGTGGATGATGAGTGGCTTTCCCGTCGCCTCGCTCAGGCGGATGTGCGCCTCGAAGGCTTCCGTCTGCCGGCGGAAGGCCCCGTCGCGTTCCCCGGCAGGCAGTCGCTTGAGCCACACCTTGTCGAGTCCGCACTCCCCGATGGCGACCACGCGGTCCTCCCCGGCAAGCCGTTCGACCCGAGGCATGCCCGTCCGCTCCCAGTCCCCGTCGGTGTGCCAGGGGTGTATGCCCACCGAGCAGCATTGGTGCTCCGGCAGTCCGCCTTCCGTCGTGGGGTCCACGGTGACGACCGCGCTCCCCGGCTGTTCCGGCAGGCGGTGGGTGTGGATGTCCGTCGGCACGGCTGCTTCAGCGGAAGGGCGTACCGTGCCCGTCGGCAGGGCGTCCGTGTGAAAAAAGGCGGACGGCAAGGGGGAGTCGGAAGGGAGGTGCGGATTCATCAGTCGGGTACAAGGGGTTCAGCGGACGAATGTTCAGGGCACGGGGTCATAGCCCGAACCGCCCCAGGGATGGCAGCGGAGCAGACGGCGGACGGCAAGGTAGAGTCCCTTGAACGGGCCGTGCTTGCGGATGGCCTCGATGGCATACTGCGAGCATGTCGGGGTGAAACGGCACGTCGGGGGTGTCAGGGGAGAGATGCAGTTGCGGTAGAAGTAGATGGGGAGCAGGAGCAACTGGGTCAGCAGGCGGTTTATCAGGTGCAGTACTTTCCACATAGGCAGACGGTTTCAGGCGTCCAGACGTTCGGACAGGCGCTGGAGCAGGTTGACCACGCGGCGTTCGACCTCCTCCGTGGGACAAAGCTCATTGCCCAGCCAGATGAAGCCCATCACGAGATGGAGCTGCCGGCGCGTGACGGTGTCCAGCAGGACGTGCTTGTTCAGGCGGTATGCCTCGCGCACCTGACGCTTCACCCGGTTGCGCTTCACTGCGCGACGGAAACGCTTCTTCGGTACGCTGACCAGTATCGAGACCGGCACACGGACGTCGGCCTCCTCCACCGGCAGGTACACCAGCCGCAGAGGGAACGACACCAGCGACTTGCTCCCACCGGCGAACAGACGGTCGATGAGCAGCTGGCGGCAGAGGCGTTCAGCCTTGCCGAACGTACGGGGATGTGGGGTTGGTTGTGTAGGTTCCATAGCGTGACAGCGTAAAAAAGGCAGTGGCTTCAGACCGCAAAGTTACACTTTCTCCGGTATAAAGCCACTGTCAGTGGTCCGTTATTTGCCGCGGACCGCGGATATTCTTATTTGAGTCCTTTCAGGAAGAGTTCCAGTGCTCCGGTCATGGACGGTGCTTCGGCTGTGGGAGCCTCGACGTCGAGCCGCAGTCCGGCATCGCGTGCCGCCTTCGCCGTCGCCGGTCCGAAGCAGCCGATGGCGATGTCGCCCTGCTGGAAGTCGGGGAAGTTCTTTTTCAGCGCAGCCACTCCGGCGGGAGTGAAGAAGATGAGCATGTCGTAGTCGAACTTTTCCTCCGGGGTGAAATCGTTGCTCACGGTGCGGTACATGACGGTCTCGGTGTGCTGGAGCTTCGCCTTGTCAAGGAGGGTCTTCGTCTCGTCGGTGTGGACGTCGGACATGGGGACGAGGTATTTCTCACCTTTGTGCTTGATCATCGAGGGCAGCAGGTCCTCGATTTTGCCCGTGGTGCCGAAGAACACCTTGCGCTTGCGGTACTGCACGTATTTCTGGATGTAGAGGGCGACCGATTCGGTGACGCAGAAATACTTCATGGTCTCCGGGATGGTGACACGCAACTCGCCGCACAGGTGGAAGAAGTGGTCAATGGCGTGGCGCGAGGTGAACACTACGGCAGTGTGGTCCAGGATGGACACCTTCTGCTGTCTGAACTCTTTAGCAGAAACGCTCTCAACTTTGATGAACGGGCGGAAGACTATCTCTACCCCATACTTGCTCGCAATATCGTAATATGGCGACTTATCGGAGCTGGGTTTCGGCTGCGATACTAGTATCTTTTTTATTTCCAAAGTATGAATCTTTTATTATAGCAAACTACTAATGGTGATTAATGTTCGGCCAAGCAGGAAACTAGGCAGAATTTCTAAGGCGCAAAAGTACACAATTAAATAGAAAGCACGGTAGTATTTTCCAAAAAAGATGCCTGCGCACTTACAAAACAGCAAGATTTTGCCCAAAACAAGTACAAAAGCGATAAAAAGCACCTTCTTCTCCGCGCCCAGGTCAAAGTAGACCACGAGCAGCAACAGCGGGAAAAGCAGCAGCCCTTCGCCGACAAAGACCTGGAAATAGGAGTCCAGCCACCGGCGGGACTTCTGTTTGTCAAAAAAAGTCCAATTGGCGAAGCTGTAGAGCGCGCACTTCAGCAGGTAGTATGCCAGGCAGGCGACGATGTAGAGCCCGAGCCACCGGATGGGGTGGGCATGCAGCGCCGTGGGCATGCGTCCGCTGAGGTACTCGAACACGAGCAGTCCGAAGACCATCCCGGTGTGGAGCAGGAGCAGGACGCGGTAACGGACGTCGGTGTTCGTCTCCTCGGCAAAGAGGCTGGAACGCTCGCGGGTGGAGAAGAAGTCCTTGACCTGCTGCCACAGGAAGTGCCTGCCGCGCGACAGGACGTAGGCGAGCATGCACATGCACAGCAGGATGACTGAGGTGATGCCGTCGTCTGCGCGCAGCTGGTAGGGCAAGGGCACACCGGGTCGGCCCGGAATCTCCGTCCGCTGGACCATCGTCGCCAGGAGCGAGTCCTGCGGCTGGCAGTAGTGTACCTGAAGGCTGTCAACGGGGCATCGGGGGGTCATAGGGCAGCGAATTTACGGAGGTTCTTGTCCCAGAGAGGGGTGACGAGCAGCTGTTCGACGGCTTCGGCGGGGGTGGACGCCACGGTCCAGAGTCCGGCGTGCTGGGGGCGCATGAAGCGTTCGTCGACGGCACGGCGGAACATCGCCAGCAGGGGATCGAAGTAGCCGCGGGCGTTGAGGATGACGACGGGCTTGTCATAGAGTCCCAGCTGCTTCCAGGTGATGATTTCGAGCAGCTCCTCGAGGGTGCCGACGCCTCCGGGCAGGGCAACGGTGCCGTCGGAGAGTCGTGCCATGACCTCCTTGCGCTCGTGCATGTCCGCCGTCTCGATGAGTTCCGTCAGTCCCTTGTGGCACCAGCCCTGCTCGACCATGAAGCGGGGGATGACTCCGGTCACCTCGCCTCCCGCCTCCAGGGCGGCATCGGCACAGGCGGCCATCAGCCCCATCGAGCCGGCACCGTTCACGAGCCGGATGTGCCGGCGGGCGAGCAGCCTGCCCAGTTCGGCGGCGCACTCGGCATAGGCGGGGTCAATCTGTGTGCTGGATGCGCAGTAGACGCATACGCGGCGTAGGGTGTTCATGAGTCTGTGGGGTTTGTCGTTAGCATGAATGTCCGGACGCGGACGGCTCCGGCGGCTGTGTGCCTCCGTGCCGTCCGCGCCGGTATGAGTACGGGGGTGTCAGAGTCCGAAGGCCTCCTTCACGCGGTCCACGTAGTCGAGCTTCTCCCAGGTGAAGAGCTCCACGGTGATGTCCTTGTTCCCTTCGTAGCGGGAGTCGAAGTGCTTCGTCACCACCTGGGGTTCGCGTCCCATGTGTCCGTAGGCAGCCGTCTCCGAGTAGATGGGGTTGCGGAGCTTGAGGCGTTCCTCGATGGCCTTCGGACGGAGGTCGAAGAGGGCGTCAATCTTGCGGGCAATCTCCCCGTCGGTCAGGTTCACGTGGCTACGTCCGTAGGTGTTCACGTAGATGTTGATGGGGCGTGCCACACCGATGGCGTAGGACACCTGGACGAGGATTTCGTCGGCGACGCCGGCAGCCACGAGGTTCTTGGCGATGTGCCGTGCGGCATAGGCTGCGCTGCGGTCCACCTTGCTGGGGTCCTTGCCGGAGAAGGCTCCTCCGCCGTGTGCGCCCTTGCCGCCGTAGGTGTCGACGATGATTTTGCGGCCGGTCAGTCCCGTGTCGCCATGAGGTCCGCCGATGACGAACTTGCCGGTGGGGTTCACGTGGTAAGTGATGTGGTCGTTGAAGAGGGCGAGCACGCTCTCGTTACGGATGCCGGCGATGACGCGGGGCATGAGGATGCCGATGACGTCGCGACGTATCTGTGCGAGCATCTCCTCGTCAGCCCGGAGCTGTGCCTCGGGGGAGTCGTCCGCGGGGCGGATGAACTCGTCGTGCTGGGTCGACACCACGATGGTGTCGATGCGGACGGGGCGGTTGTCGTCGTCGTATTCGATGGTCACCTGGCTCTTGGCGTCGGGGCGCAGGTAGGTCATCTCCTTCCCCTCGCGCCGGATGTCGGCGAGGACCATCAGTATCTTGTGCGCCAGGTCGAGCGAGAGGGGCATGTAGTTCTCGGTCTCGTTGGTGGCATAGCCGAACATCATGCCCTGGTCACCGGCTCCCTGCTCCATGGGGTCCTGACGCTCCACGCCCCGGTTGATGTCGGGGCTTTGCTCGTGGATGGCGGAGAACACTCCGCAGGAATTGCCGTCGAACATGTATTCGCCTTTCGTATAGCCGATACGGTTGATTACTTCACGGGCGATGCGTTGCATGTCAACGTACGCCTTTGTCTTGATTTCACCCGCCAGCACCACCTGTCCGGTAGTCACCAGAGTTTCGCAAGCTACTTTCGAACCAGGGTCATAAGCCAATAGTTTGTCAAGCACAGCGTCGGAGATTTGGTCCGCCACTTTGTCGGGGTGTCCTTCAGACACCGATTCGGATGTAAACAGATATCCCATTTCTTTCGTTTAAAGGTTAGTTGGTTCATTGATTCACGGTGCGGCCCCTGCCGTACGGCAGTACCACATACACGGTCACAAAAGAATGGGGAAAGAGGAGTTGGGAAGGGAACTACGCACGCCGCCTGCCGGGAGGCGGTTTCTTTAGCATTTTTTTCTGTGGTTGCAAGCTGCCCAAATCTTTCCACATTGTTTTGTCGGGCGCAAAGGTAGGCATTTCCCGCCGAACGGCGTGCAGGTGTTCCTCTCTTTTTAAATTCTTTTTAGGGACGTCCCCTACCGCAGGGGGCGGTCGCCGCCTCTGCCCGGTGCAGCAGTTCGGCGATGGTGACGCCCAGCACGGGGTGTGCCACCTCGCCGGCAATCTCTGCCAGCGGACGGAGGACGAACAGGCGTTCGGCGATGCCGGGGTGCGGCAGCGTCAGGGTGTCAGTCGTCAGGAGCCGGTCGCCGTAGAGCAGGATGTCGATGTCGATGGGGCGGTCGGAATAGACCCCGCCGACGCTCTTGCTGCGTCTGCCCAGCTCGCGCTCGATGGCCTGCGTGCGGACGAGCACTTCCCCGGGTGCCAGGTCGGTCTGCACAGCCAGGGCGGCGTTGAGGAAAGCATGTTCGGAGCGGAAGCCCCACGGGGCGGTCTCATAAAATGACGAAAGGGAAGTCACCTTCCCTATCCGTCGTTCTATCTCGTCCGTCGCCCGGCGCAGGTTCAGCTCCCGGTCGCCCAGGTTCGTGCCCAGGCCCAAGTAAACCGTCGTCATAGGCTCGTGTCGTCAGTCGAGAATCAACATGGCGTCGCCGTAGGTACCGAAGCGGTAGTCCTCCTGCAGGGCAACGTCGTAGGCGTGCATGATGAGGTCGTATCCGCCGTATGCCGACACGAGCATCAGCAGCGTGGAGTAAGGCATGTGGAAGTTCGACACCATGCTGTTGGCAACAGAGAACTCGTAGGGAGGGAAGATGAACTTGTTGGTCCATCCCTCGTACTCCTTCAGGTGGCCGTCCGTGCCCACGGCGGTCTCGATGGCGCGCATGACGGTCGTGCCCACGGCGCAGACGTTATGGCCTCCGTCCTTGGCGGCGTTGACCCGCTGCACGGCGTCCGCCTCGACGAACATCTGCTCGGAGTCCATCTTGTGCTTGGTGAGGTCCTCGACGTCGATGTCGCGGAAGTTGCCCAGTCCGGCGTGGAGGGTGATGAAGGCGAAGTCGATGCCCTTGATTTCCATGCGCTTCATCAGCTCCCGGCTGAAGTGCAGTCCGGCGGTGGGGGCGGTCACGGCACCCTCGTTGCGTGCGAAGATGGTCTGGAAGTTCTCTTCGTCCTCCGGCTCCACGGGGCGGTTGATGAACGAGGGCAAGGGGGGTTCTCCCAGGGCATAGAGCGCCTTCTTGAACTCGTCGTGCGGCCCGTCGTAGAGGAAGCGCAGGGTGCGTCCGCGCGACGTGGTGTTGTCGATGACCTCCGCCACCATGGAGTCGTCTTCGCCAAAGTAGAGCTTGTTGCCGATGCGTATCTTGCGGGCGGGGTCGACCAGCACATCCCACAGACGCAGCTCCTCGTTGAGCTCGCGCAGCAGGAAGACCTCGATGCGTGCGCCGGTCTTCTCCTTGTTGCCGTAGAGGCGGGCGGGGAAGACTTTCGTGTCGTTGAAGATAAATACGTCCTTATCATCGAAATAGTCGAGGATGTCCTTAAACATGCGATGCTCGATCTCTCCCGACTTCTTGTGGACGACCATCAGGCGCGATTCATCACGATGTTTCGCCGGGTGCAGAGCGATTTTCTCTTCCGGCAGCTTGAATTTAAATTGCGACAGTTTCATAATATCTTCGATGTTATTGTTATTTCTTTGTTCAGGGGGACGTCAGTCGTTCACCGACGGGGTGAGCTCCTGCGCGTCCACCCACGCCTCGACCTGGTCGAGCGCGAGGCAGTCCTCCAGGCGGACGTCGCCGACCCGGGTGCGCTCCAGCGCCGTGAGGTGCGCACCGCTGTGCAGGGCAATGCCGATGTCGCGTGCCAGTGCACGGATGTAGGTCCCCTTGCTGCACACCACCCGGATGCGGATGTCGGGCAGCTCGCAGGCGAGCAGCTCTATCTCGTCGATGACCAGCGTCTTGGGCTTCAGCTCCACCTCACGGCCCTTGCGGGCGAGGTCGTAGGCGCGCTTGCCGTCGACCTTGCAGGCGGAGAAGGCAGGGGGCACCTGCTCGATGCTGCCCACGAACTGCCGGAGGGTCTCCTCCACCAGCTCGCGGGTGATGTGGTCGGTGGGATAGGTAGCGTCGATTTCCTTTTCCAGGTCGAACGACGGGGTGGTCGCCCCCAGGCGGAGGGTGGCCACGTACTCCTTGGTGTGCGCCTGGAACTCCTCGATGCGCTTCGTCGCCCGTCCGGTGCAGAGTATCATCACACCGGTGGCGAGCGGGTCGAGCGTGCCGGCATGGCCCACCTTGAGCTTCTTCACGCCCTGTTTGCGGCACACGAAGTAGCGTACCTTGTTGACTACGCCGAACGAGGTCCACCCGTAGGGCTTGTTGACACAGATGATGGCTCCGTCTTTGAAGTTCATAGGCAGGGTTTAAAGGGTGAGCGAATGGCCCGTGAGCAGCAGGATGAGAATCAGTGCGCCCACGATGATGCGGTACCAGCCGAAGGCCTTGAAGCCGTACCTGGTCACGAAGGCGATGAAGAACTTGATGGCGACCAGGGCGACGACGAACGCGACGGCGTTGCCGACCAGCAGGGCGGTCAGGTTCTCACGCAGCACGTCGGCGCCCCCTTCGTCGAGGAAGAGCTTCAGCATCTTGTAGGCGGTCGCGGCGAACATGGTCGGCACGGCGAGGAAGAAGGAGAACTCGGCGGCATCCTTGCGCGAGAGCTTCTGCGCCATGCCCCCGACGATGGTCGCCATGGAGCGCGACACGCCGGGTATCATCGCGATGCACTGGAAGAGCCCGATGCGGAACGCCTTCGCCTCCGTCAGCTCGGTCTTCCGTCCTGCCTCGTCGCGGAAGATGCGGTCGGTGAACAGCATGAAGATGCCGCCCAGGATGAGCATCACCGCCACCACGGTCACGCTCTCCAGCAACTCGTCTATCTTGTCGCTGAAGAGGAAGCCGAAGATGGCCGCGGGGATGAAGGCGACCAGCAGTTTCCAGTAGAAGTCGAACTTGTGGAGGAACCGTCTCACGGGCGTACTGCCCGCAGGCACGGGCTTGGGGTTCAGGCGGAAGAACCGCTTCCAGTAGAGGCAGACCACCGAGAGGATGGCGCCGAACTGGATGATGACGGTGAACGCCTTGACAAAAGGCGTACTCTCCACGCCCAGCACGCCCTGGGTAATGATCATGTGTCCCGTGGACGAGACGGGAAGGAACTCGGTGAGTCCCTCCACGATGGCTATCACGATGGTTTCAAAGAGGGTCAGGTCGTTCATGCTTCCGGTCGGTTGTCTTCAGTGTGTTTGGGACGGCGCACCACGGCGTAAATCATGAACACGAACCCCACGAAGCTCACGATGGGAGCCACCCGGATGCGGCGTACGCTGAAGATGTCGGGGTTGAACTGGGTCTCCGAGGAACCCGGTCCCGCCATGAGGAGAAAGCCGATGATTACTACCACCATCCCGATGAGGAGGAGGATGAAGTTTGTCTTGTCGAAAGCGAATGTTTGTCTATCCATGTTTACATATAATATAGGTCACCTGCGCTCAGGCGGAGGTACTTGTTTATCGAAATATAGGCGCACATGCAGGTGATGAGCACGCCAAAGAGGAGCGTCGACAGCATCACCCACAGCAGGATGTCGGTGGTGATGACGGCGAGCAGCCCCGGCTCATAGCCCACCAGGGTGTAGGCGGCAGCCACCAGCACGGCGTCCGCCAGGACGCCCGACGACAGCCCGACCCAGAAGTTGCGCCGCAGGAAGGGCCGTCGGATAAAGCCCCACCCCGCCCCCACGAGCTTCATGGTGTGGATGAGGAAGCGCTTGGAGTAGATGGTCAGGCGGACGGTGTTGTTGATGAGTGCGAACGAGATGAGCGTCAGCAGGGCGGCCACGGCGAGCAGCCCGATGCTGAGCTTGCTGATGTTCCGGTTCACGGAGTCCATGAGCCCCTGCCTATAGTCGACGTCCGTCACCAGCTTGTCGGCAAGGATGCGCTCCTTGATCCACGCCACGCTGTCGGCATTGGCATAGGCGGCATGCAGCTTCAGCTCGATGGACGGACTGAAGGGGTTGTAACCGAGGAACTCCACGGGGTCGCTGCCCATGGTCTCCACTTCCTCCTTCAGGGCTTCCTCCTTGGAGATGTAGGCGGACGCCTTGACGAACGCCTCGCCGTCCAGCCGCTTCTGCAGGGCAAGGATGGCGGACTCGGGTGCGTCGTTGTTCAGCAGGACGGTGAAGTTCAGGTTCTCGCGTACGTACACGGACAGCCGGTGTGCCGACAACACGAGAAACAGCATCAACCCCAACAGTATCAGTACCATGGTCGTACTGATGCAGGCGGTGATGAACTGCATATCGAAAAGGCGTACCCGGTGTTTCGTGGACATAAAAGCGACTCTTTAGCTAAATTGGTGCAAAGTAACAAATTAATTGCCACACGGTCGCAACCGGTTAATAACATTTAAACAATCGCCCATTGTCAATTGTCCATTGAAACGTCGGTTTTAACATCAAAAATTCCCGATTTGCCGTTTTCAGGTAACGCACATTTTCGCAAAATCGTCCCAATTAGAAAAACGCGCGTTAAATATTTTAAGATACACCCGTCAGAACGCATCAGAATAAACCTATATTCACACAATTATACCCTTTCTAACGCGAAAAAAGCATCCGCCGCACCCATTTTCAAGGTCGAAAGCACCTGTGGTTGGCTTCGTACGGACGAACGACTACCGTCGTACCGACGTGTCCGCACCGTCGTAGTCGTTCGTCCGTACGAAAACACCCACCTGTCCCCATTTTTTAGAGCCCCAAAGGACACGATTCCCAATGTGTGACTTTGCGCCCATCCGTGTAAAAACACCGATAGAAGGAAACGAACGAGAAGAAAAACAAGACAGAAGGAAAGGAAAACAACCAAAACCCCTTCAACATGAAAAACACAAACCGCCCGAAAAGGCGCTCCCTGCCCACCCACTCGCAGTCGGATGCAAGGAAGCCCCTTCTCGGGCGATTCGTTTGACACTTTGACAAAACGTCAGCAGCCCCACGCCGCATGGCAATTGTCAATTGTCCATTGTCAATTGTCAATTGTCGGGGAACGTTCCCTCCACCAACCCGTTGAGGTAGACCTCCAGGTTCGTGTACGAAGGAGAGAGACGGTACGCCGCGCCGTCCGTGACATCGGACGGATTCAGGCCGTGTGCCCTTTCCCAGTCGTCGGGCATGCCGTCGCCGTCGGTGTCCAGGGGTGCGTCCGTCTGACGGTAGGTCTCCCAGCCACCTACGTCGGAGGGCTGGTCGATCATGCCCAGCGTACTGCCGTGAGAGCCCTCGTAGGTGTACGTCCCGGCGCGGACCTCCCCGACGATGCGCGTGTCCTGCTTGTCACGGCGAAGCGAGGCGCCGGCATGACGGAGCACGGACTCGTAGGCATCCCATGCCGGCTGCAGGGTGGTGTGCTCGGCAATGGTGAAGGGCTGCGACGCCAGCACCTCGGAGGCAGGGGCGAAGTCGTTCTTGATGACGAAGCCGGCGGCGTTGTCCTTGTTGAGCCGCATGATGGCCTTACGCTTCTTCTCGTCGAGTGCGGGGCAGGTCGGGTCCATGTAGTTGCCTGCCAGGTAGAACACGCCGTGCGTGCCCTTGACGTTCTCGTTCTTGCCGTCGTCCGCATAGGCGGTGAAGAAACGCTTGTAGGACGACTTGGTGGCGGTGTAGGGTCCCGGCTTGTAGTAGTTGTTCAGGAAGTTGTAGGAGCCTCCCTCGCCGGCATACGCGCCGTCGCTGCCGAAGTTGTAAATCACGTTGTTGAACAGCTCCACGCGCTCCTCCTCGGGCTTCCCGTTGAAGCGGCTGCCACAGAGGCGCGGGGTGCGGTTGGTGTGATGCGCCAGCAGGTTGTGGTGGAACGTGGCAGGCGAGCCTCCCCAGATGCCGCCGTAGCCGTGCGCCCCCTTCTCGTGGATGGAGTGCACGAGGCTCTCGCTGATGAGGCACCACTGGAGGGTGAGGTTGCTGTTGTTGTAGAACGTGGCACACTCGTCGGTGCTCCAGCTCATGGAGCAGTGGTCGATGAGGATGCCGCGGTGCCCGTGGAAGCCGTTCATGGCATCGTCGCCCTTCTGGCGGATGTCCGCCCCCATGCGCGAGCGGATGAAGCGGATGATGACGTTGTCCGCGGAGATGCCCAGCGTGTAGTTCTTCAGGCAGATGCCGTCGCCGGGGGCGGTCTGTCCCGCGATGGTGAGGTCGCCGTTGTTGATCTTCAGCGGTTCCGTCAGTTCGATGATTCCGCTGACGGCAAAGACGATGGTGCGCGGTCCCTTCTTACGGACAGCCCAGCGCAGGGTGCCCTCCGAACCGTCGTCCTTGAGCGAGGTGACGGTGTAGACGGCTCCTCCTGCCCCGCCGGTGACATACTTGCCGGCTCCGTCGGCACCCGGGAAGGCGGGCACCGTGGAACGGTCCGGCGTCGGATAATTCGTTTGTTGCTGTGCCTGCACGGGCAGCAGCGTGAAGGCTCCTGCCAGCATCAGGACAGTCATACTCATGGTTCGTAGTCGCATAGTCTTTCTGTTTTTCAATCGTCCGTTCTTCATTGTCAATTGTCAATTGTCAATTGTCAATTGCCGTAGAGGTTCTCCACCAGTCCGTTGTAGTAAACCTCCAGGTTGGTGTATTCCTTGCTCAGGTTGTAGGCGGCGCTGTCGTCCCGGTCGGGGTCGAGCCCGTGCGCCCGTTCCCAGGCATCCGGCATGCCGTCGCCATCGGTGTCCTTCAGCGTCGTTCCGGCATAGGCGGGCCAACCGCCCACGTCCTGCTCGTTGTCGATGATGCCGTAGTTGCTGCCGTTGCTGCCCGGAGCGGTGAAGTCGCCCCGACGGACGTTCTCCACGATGCGGGCATCCACGGCGTCGCGCTTCAGCGAGGCGCCAGCCAGGCGGAGCACCGACTCGTAGGCGTCCGCAGCGGACTGGGTGAAGGCGGCGGCGTCGGTTGAAACGACAAACTCCTTGGCTGCCAGCAGGGCGTCCACGCCTCCCGACGGCAAAGGTACACCATTCCCCGTGTTCGGCTGCAAGCCTTCGCGGTTATTTTTGTTGACAGCCTCGAGCAGTGGCTTCCAGGCGGAAGGAAGGGACGGACAGGAGTCGTCGAAGAAATTCCCCGACAGGTGGAACGTGCCCCACATGCCGCGCGGGTTCTTCTGCTTGCCGTCGTCGCCGTTGGGCGAGAAGATGCGGTTCACGATGCCCTTCTTCGTGGCGGTGGAGGGTCCCGGCTTGTAGTAGTTGTTCACGAAATTAAAACTTCCGCCTTCGCCGGCATAGCCTCCGTTGGTCGGTCCCCAGTTGTAGAACACGTTGTTGCGCAGGTCCGCCTTCTCCTCGCCGGGGTTGCCCAGCGTGCGGCTGCCGTTCAGGCGCGGGGTGCGGCTGCTGTGGTGTGCCATCAGGTTGTGGTGGAAGGTGGCAGGCGCGCCTCCCCAGATGCCGCCGTAGCCGTGCGCCCCCTTGTCATGGAGCGAACGGGCGAGGCTCTCGGCGAGGATGCACCACTGCATGGTGAAGTTGCGGTTGTCGTAGAAGGAGGCACACTCGTCGGTGCTCCAGCTCATGGAGCAGTGGTCGATGAGGATGTCCCGGTGTCCCTTGCCCCAGATGGCGTCGGCGCCGTCCGCCTCGGTCCCTTGCAGCCTGTCCGCCCCCATACGGAAGCGCAGGAAGCGGATGATGACATTGTCGGCGGCAAGCATCACGGGGTGGTAGCGCAGGCAGATGCCGTCGCCCGGGGCGGTCTGTCCGGCAATGGTCAGGTCGCCGTTGCGTATCACCAGTTCGCTCGTGAGGTCGATGGTGCCGCTCACGGCAAAGACGATGGTGCGCGGTCCGCTCTGCGCGATGGCGTGGCGGAGCGTCCCCACGGAGTTGTCGTCCTTGAGCGAGGTGACGACGTAGACCTTCCCTTCCGCCCCGCCCTTGACGTAGCGGCCCGCCCCGTGTGCACCGGGGAAGGCGGCTATCTGCGAGCGGTCGGGCTTCGGGTAGGTGGGCAGTCCGGGGGTGTCCGGCGTGTCGGTGCCGCCGGGGTTCTCCGGTTGGGGCTTATCGGACGGCTGGGGGTCGTCGCCCGAGCAGGCGGTGCCCCCCGCAAGGAGGGCGCCGCACAGGAGTGTCAGTATCAGTCGGTTCATGCTCATGGCTTCAGTCGCTCAGGTTTCCATACTTGTTGGCTGCACGGACGGTGTAGGTGCCGTCGGCCGAGGGCACGGTGTAGGTCGTCTCCGTGGTCTGTCCCAGCAGGACGCCGTCGCGGAAGACGAGGTAGCACACCGCCCGGTTCAGCCCGTCCCAGGTGAGGGTCGTCCCGTCGAGGGCGACGTGTGCGGGGGCAGGCAGATGCTTGTCGGTATAGTACGAGCGGGGGTCCCATCCGTCGTCGGCGGTGATGATGGCGTCGTAGGTGTACTTGGCGGCGTCGGCTGCATCGAGGACGATGTTGCCCGGGTAGGGCACTTGCTTGCCACCGACGGCAAAGGTCGTCTTGCGCCGGCTGGTGTCAATCGGGTTTCCTTCGGCATCGGTCGTACCGTACTCGCCGTAGACCTTGGGCAGGGCGCCCATGTCCATCCAGCCGGCAGGGTCCAGGGAGACCTTGCAGCGTGTGTCAATCCACACGGCGACGGGCTCCTGCTGCCAGGGGCGTCCGAAGAAGGTCGTCCCGTTCGCCGAGGGCAGTCCGTCGACGGTGCATCCGCGCATGATGTGTCCCCACGCCGTGCCGGGGAAGTGGGCTCCGGCGGTCATCACGTTGCCGCTCGTGCCGACGTTGAAGAAGGTGCTCCGTTCCACCAGCAGGTTGCCGTTGCCGTAGAGGTAGTCGGTCTTTCCCTCAATCCAGCAGCTGTCGGCGTAGTTACGGTTGTTCAGTCCCCTCCACCGGTCGCTCTGGTTGTTGCGCACCCACCAGGTGTCCTGATAGGAGACCATGCGGCAGTTGTAGAGCGAGATGCGGTCGGCGCGTGTCATGAGTGCGTCCGCCTGTCCGTTGGCCGCGCGTCCGCCGTAGACGTCGGCACGTGCGCCGTAGAGGTTGACGAACGAGAGGTTCTCGGCATGGAAGTCGCTCGCCAGCACGAGGCAGACGGCTTCGTTGGCAGAGGTCAGTCCGGTCGTTGCCTGGTAGTCGGGGTTGTATGCCGAGTACTCCCATCCCTCGGGCTTCGGCGTGGCAGGGTCCTTCCACTGCACGCGGTTCAGGAGGAACTGGATGCGTGTGCCCTCGCGCGACTGCCCGATGAGGTGTACGTAGGGCTTGTTCGCCGGGATGGTGATGCACTCGTTGTACGTCCCGTCCGCCACGAAGATGAGGTAGGGCTGCGTGGCGTTCGCGGGAGCCTGGTCGATGGCTGCCTGCACGCTGGTGTAGTCGCCGTGCCCGTTGGCGTCGACGATGGCGTCAAAGGGGTGCGCCTCCACCCGCACGGGGAGGTTCAGGTCCAGTCCGCTGAATACCTGCGCGCCGTCCATGTCGGTCAGTGCGCCCTCGGGGATGAGCAGGCGGATGTGGTCAGCCAGCGGCAGGCTGTAGTGTGCGCGCACCACGTTGTCGGTGATGATGACGCGCACCGGCGTGCCGTTGAGGGTGATGTCCGTGTCCGGAGCCTGACGGACGGACTTCGAGAAGGTCAGTTCGATGACGCCCTCCGTGGGGATGTTGTCATCTTCGTGCGGTGTGTACGACAGCAGGGTGAGTGCCGTGCCGTCCACCGCCTTGTCGTCCTTGCACGCCAGCGCCAGCACGCAGAGCAGCACCACGGCAAGGTTCTTTCCGATGGTTATGATATGGTTCATGGATGAATGAATTGTTCGGTTAATGAGTTTCATTACTTCTCCCACCGCGGGTCGCCGAAGGCGGCATATTCCGTCGGTTTCACACGGAAGTCGCCTGCGCCGGGGTTGGCAAAGAGGTCGGCATCCTTCAGCTCCAGCCTCGTCTCGCCGATGGACGTCTCGAAGGGGCAGTCGGCCGACACGTAGAAGTCCTTGCAGGAGTTCACCGTCGCCGTGGCGATGTTCTGGAAGAACTTGCTTCCGGTGAAGCCACCCATGAGCGTGCGGCTGATGTCGAGCGTGAAGCCTGCCTTGTTGTTGTCGAGGAAGGCGTAGGTGAAGCCGTAGAAGGTGCACTGGTCGATGACCACGCCGACGACGCCTCCGCCCTTGTTCTGCAGGAGGCACTTGCCCGAGCTGTGGGGCACGTAGGTGCACTTCTTCAGGGTCACCGTGCCGAGCGTGAGGCCCGAACCTTCCTGCGACACGAAGCCGTAGCTGCCGATGTCCCTTATCAGACAGTCTTCCGCCACGATGTTGCGGAGGGTACCGGTGCTGTTGCTGCGCAGGCGGAACACGCCGCGTGCCTCGTCGAGGACGCAGGACGTCAGGCTGACGGTGTTGACGTCCGCCTTCGAGCCGTTGAAGTCAAAGAGGTAGTTGTTCGTGCTGCCGTTGGCGAAGAGGTTGAGGTTGTAGAATTCCACCGCGTCCATGTTGCCCAGGAAGCTCAGTCCCTTGGTGCGGAAGGTGTGTGCCTTCTGAGCCGTCACCACGTCGCCGCCCCACACGAGCAGGGAGGTGATGGAGGCGGGAATCTTCGCCGTGCCGCTGGCGGTCAGGTCGACATCGCCCGTCAGGACCACGGCTACCTTGCCGCTGTGGCTCGCCAGGGCAGCGTCCCACTCGTCGGCATTGCCGACGTTCACCTTCGTGTAGTCGGCAGGGATGTCCGCCCACGTCTTGAAGGTCTGGAGGGCACGGACGGTGCGTCCGCGCATCACCGCCACGGTGTAGGTGGTGCTGCCTTTCAGCCCCGTGAGGGTCAGTTGGCGTGCCTGTACCTGTGCGTCGGTCAGGGCGGTCTGCGGCTGGTCGGCGGGATAGACGTCACCCTCGAGGAGGACGTAGCCCGTCAGCCTGCCGATGTTCTCGCCCCAGGTGAAGGTCACCCTCCGGGCAGCGGCGTCGACGGTCACCTCCGAGTCCGCCATGACGGCAGCCTTCGTCTGCACCTCAAGGGTGCCGCGCCGGGTGTCGCCGTTGTAAATCATGAAGGTGTAGGTCACCTTCGGGTCGAGCCCGTCGATGAGCGCCTCGCCGGCGGCGCGTTCCTCAGCGGTCAGCTCGCGGACGGCAGGTTCCTCTTCGTCACGGACGTACTCGATGCGTGTCGCTTCCATCGCGGCATCCCAGGTGAGGCGGACGGACTCGTCCGTCACGTCTTCGTCGGCGACCTTGTGGAATATCTGTTCGGCATCGGTGGTGAACTTGAACTTCTCCGGGTAGACCCAGCGGGAATCCTTGCCCTCGCTCACTGACTTGATGCGGAGGTAGTAGGTCGTCTCGCCCTTCAGTCCGGTGAGGACGTAGGGCGAACGGGTGATGGAGCCGTCGGTGCCGTAGAGCAGGCTTCCGCCTTCGCCCATGGCGCGGTCGTCGTAGAGCGAGTCGGTACTGACTTCGATGAGGTAGGACTGTGTCTTCGGCGTAGCCTCCCACTCCACGGTGGCGGAGAGGGCTTCGGGCTCAACGGAGAGCGACGCCTGCCGTGTGCCGAAGAGGCGGTCGAAGGACGGGTCTGTCGACCAGTCGTTGACATCGCTGCAGGAGGCGATGCCGGCGGCAAGCAGGAACCCGAAGATCCCCGTGCCCAGTATGTGGATGAGTTGTTTCTGTTTCATGACGTTCTGCTTGATGGATTAGAAACCGTATGAGTTCTGTAGTTTGCCGCCCGATGCGGAGAGGGTCGTCGAGGCAATGGGCATCAGGTAGCGGTTCTTCACCTTGACGCCGTCGCCCACCAGACCGGAGGAGATGGACGGGAGGTTGGTCTCCAGCTGCTGTTTTCTCGAGGCGGTACGCTCGCTGCCCCAGAAGCTTACCTCCTTGTCGTAGTCCTCCTTGGTCTTTCCCTCGGGGAGGCCGTGCCACGTGACGGTGCTGAAGTCGATGCGTTTCTTCGTGCCGTCAGTGTAGTTGAAGTAGAGCTTCGCGGGATAGCCGGCGGTCTCGTCGTTCATCTCGCGCAGGTAGTCCTGCTTGAACTGGAGTATCTTCTCCGCCAGCAGGTTCCAGCGGATGAGGTCGTACTTGCGGAAGCCTTCGCCAGCCAGCTCCCAGGCGTTCTCGTCGACAATCGCGTTGAAGAACGTCTGCTTGTCCGCCGACACGCGGTCGATGTAGCGGTCCGCCTCCGCCTTTGCCTCGGCGTCAGTGAACGCACGCAGGTGCACCTCGCGCAACGCCTCCTTGGCGGTCATGCCTGCATCCCCGGGATAGGAGTCCACGGGACTGCCCGACAACTCGTTGAGCGTCTCGGCGTACATCAGCAGCACCTGGGGATAGCGCATGCGCACGCAGTTGATGCCGGTCATCCACTTGGAGTAGCCGGCGGCTGCCGAACGGAGGGCACGGTCGGTGATGGCGGAGTTCATCTTGCGGACGTCCCACTTGCCGCAGTAGAGTTCAAAAGGCTTGTTGCCCATCATGGTCTCCACTGCGCCGTTGCTCTCCTGCCGGAGGTCCCACGGGCAACAGGTGATGTCGCGGCGCGTGTCTCCCGGCTGGTAGGACCAGAAGAGCGTGGAGGTCATCTTCTGCTTGCCCGAAGAGTTGCCGCCGAAGTCGGTCGTCTTGTTGGTGCGGACGCCGATGGTGTAGCCCAGCTCACCGGTAGCCTCGCCGAAGGGCACCTCGAAGAGGTTCTCGCGCCAGGTCTCGTCGAGCTTCAGCTGGTTGAGCAGGTACCACTCGTTCTCGAAGGAGGGGTTGAGGTTGTGCGTGGGGTCCTGAATGACCGCGGAGAGATGCGTCAACGCCCGTTCGTAGAGCGCCTTGCGTGCGGCGGCCCCGGGACGTTGCGTCGGGTAGACGGCATCGGTGTAGGCTGCCGTCTCATAGCCCTCCTTCGCCTGTTCGCGGATGACCCATCCGGCGCGTGTCAGGGCAATCTGTGCCAGCAGGGCGTGGGCATAGCCCCGGGTGACGCGCTCGGTCGTGTAGGTACTGTTCGTGCCTGCCCAGGGCAGCAGCTCGATGGCCTCGTCGAGGTCGTTCATCAGCGTGTCGAGGATGACGTCGCGGTCGGTCTTGCCCAGGTAGGCGTTGGAGAGGTCGGGCTTGGAGGATTCGAGCTTGAGGGGGATGTCGCCGAAGAAGCGCACGAGGTCGAAGTAGACCATGGCGCGTATCGTCAGCGCCTCGCCCTTGTAACGGCGCATGGCAGTGGCGTCAGCGCCCCCGGCATGGAGCAGCGGGCTCTTGTCGATGCCCTCGATGGCGAGGTTGGCGTTCTCGATGATGCCGTACATGGCGTCCCAGAGCCGCGCGATGCGGTTCCAGCCGGCGAAGGAGTTGTAGTTCATCACACCACGCTCGTTGCTTGCCGTGGCATTGTCGCCCAGTCCGTCGATGAGCTCACAGTCGGTGTTGGTGCTCCAGACGATGGGGATTGCCTGCGAGTAGGTGTCATCCTGCGCCATGGCGCCGTAGAGCTTGTTGATGGCAAGCCCGGTGTAGTACGCCGAGCCGAAGACGTTCTGTCCGGTCATCTCCGACGGCGAAGTCTGGTCCAGGAAGTCGGAGCACGACGTGGCGCCCAGCAACCCGGCAGCCAGACAAAGAATCTTGGTGATATGTTTCATAAGTCGTATACGTTTGCGGTTAGAATGAGATGTTGATGCCTCCCACGTAGGAGCGGCTCTTCGGGTAGGCGGCGTAGTCGATGCCGGGGTTCAGCGGGTTCTTGCGGCTGCTGGTGTCCACCTCGGGGTCCGCGCCGCTGTAGCCGGTCCAGCAGAAGAGGTTGTAGCCGGTGAAGTAGAGGCGCACGTTCTGCAGGAAGACCTTCTTGACCCATGCCTTGGGCAGGGTGTATCCCACGGTGAGGTTGTTCAGGCGCAGGAAGGAGGCATCCTCGACGGCGTAGTCGATGAGCTGCATCCGGGTCACGGCGACGGGGCTCCACGTCGAGGCTCCGGCGTTCAACTCGTTGAGGCGGTTGATGATGCCGCGCTCGCCGCCGTAGGTGTCCAGCACCTGCGAGTTGGGACGCGCCAGGTTCATGCCGTTCGCCGGGTCGATCCAGGTGTAACGCTTGCCCAGGGCGAAGTCGTCGTTCAGGTTGTAGTTGGGCGAGGTGCCCGCGAAGAAGGAGGTGATGAGCTTCGTGCCGTTGATGATGTCCCCGCCGAGCGAGTAGTTGAAGAAGGCGTTGAAGTCGAAGTTGCCCAGCGTGCCGTTCAGTCCGAAGCCGCCGGTCCACGGTGCGACGGTGTTGCCCAGACGCTGCTTCACGGGGTTGCCGTCGGCATCGGTCACGAGCTTGAGTCCGCCCGGATAGAGGGCTCCGCCGGTGATGGAGGCGCTGTTGTCCCGTACGCCATCCTTGAGCACCCAGCCCGTGCCGTTCATGATGAGCTCGCCGGTGGGGTTCGTCACGGGGTCATAGGCGGTGAAGAAGCCGTTCGTGCGGTAGCCCCAGACCTCGCCCACGCGTCCGCCTTCCTCGACGGGGAAGTTCTCATACTTCTCGATGTTCGAGCCGGACCACGAGTAGTTCTGCGACCAGGGGTTCTCGGACGCGAGCTTGTCGATGCGGTTGCGGTTGTACGCCACGTTGGCGGTGAAGTTCAGCGTCGCCTGCTTCGTGTCGAGAATGACGGCGTTCAACGTCAGCTCGACGCCCTTGTTCGAGGTCTGGCCCATGTTCTGGTACTGGTAGTTGTAGCCGGTGTTGGAGGGAATCTCCGCCTGCATCAGCAGGTCACGGGTGGTGTTCCAGTAGAAGTCGAGCGAGCCGCTGAGCCGGTTGTTCCAGAAGCCCCAGTCGACACCGACGTTGCGGGTGATGGTGGTCTCCCATTTCAGGGAGGGATTGTAGAGGTTCCGCCCGAGCTCGATCATGTTGCCCTGCGTCTCGCCGAAGTAGGGGAACTTGTTCGCGCTGCCGGCTGCCGAATAGGTGGTGTAGATGAGGCCGGACTTGATGCGGTTGTTGCCGGCGGTTCCGTAGCTCAGGCGCAGCTTCAGGTTCGAGAGCCAGCCCTTCGTGCCTGCCATGAACTTCTCGTCGGAGAGTCGCCAGGCAAAGGCGGCAGAGGGGAAGACGCCCCAGCGGTTGCCGTCGGCGAACTTGCTCGACCCGTCGGCACGCACTGCCACGGTGAAGAGGTAGTTGTCCGCCAGCGTATAGTTGACACGTCCGAAGAACGAGAGGAGGTTGTCGTCGGCGTCGATGGTGGTGTTGTTCAGGTAGGGCGTGCCCAGTCCGGTGTTGGCGAGGACCTCGTCGATGGTCATCGACACGGGGTAGTTCACGGAGACGATCTCCTTGTCCTTGCCCGCGCTGCTGTTGACCTCATGACCGAGGAGGACGTTGATGCGGTCCCTGCCGCCGAAGAGCTTCCTGTTGTCGTACGTCAGGGTGTTGGCGTTGCGCCAGGTGCGGCCGGTGTCGTGGTTGTAGGAGTGCTGCGGCTGTCCCATGCCGGGCCAGCGTGAGTTGGCGGTGGCGTCGGAGCCCCATGCCTGCTCGGTGTCGTCGTAGTCCCAGCGGTAGCCGAACTCGGAGCGGAAGGTGAAGCCCTTGAACGGCTTCCAGTTGAGCCCTACGTTATAGTTCTGCTGCAGGCGGCGGCGCTTCTTCCAGGTCGCCAGGAGACGTTCGAGCGGACTGCGCCGTGTGCTGACGGCATCCTCGGTGTTGTCCGTGTCCTCGCTGAGCTGCCGGACGGGTGCGAAGCGTGCGGCGTTGAAGACGATGGAGGTGGCGGCGTTGCTCTCGTTGGTGTCGGCACCGCCGCTCAGTCCGTCGAGCACGCTGTAGCTCAGGCGGGCGTTGAAGTCGAGCGAGAGCCACTTGTTCAGCTCGGACTTCAGCTTGGCGTTGACGTTGTCCTTGCGGTATCCGGAGGCGAGCATGATGCTGTTCTCGTCGCTGTGCGAGTAGCTGACGTTGTAGGTCAGGTCCTTGTTGCCGCCGCTGACGTTCAGGTTATACTGGAGCTGGTTGCCCGTGCGTCCGAAGATTTCGTCCTGGTAGTCCGTTCCGGCGACCGAACGCCAGATTTCGAGGTCCTCGAAGTTGCCGTACGTCTGGTTGCCCTGCTCCCACTGGTAGTACGCGTAGTCATAGGGGTTGAGCACCTTGGTCATCTTCGTCACCTTCTTCCAGCCGTAGGATGCGCCAAAGTCCACCTGGGTCTTGCCCTCGCGTCCGCTCTTCGTGGTGACGATGATGACACCGTTGGCGCCACGTGCGCCGTAGATGGCGGTCGACGAGGCATCCTTGAGCACGTCGATGCTCTCAATCTCCGAGGGAGCGATGTCGCTGATGCTCGACACCGGGAAGCCGTCGACGATGTAGAGGGGCGAGTTGTCCTGCGAGAGGGAGCCGCCGCCACGTACGCGTATCTTCACGTCGGCGTCGGGAGAGCCTTCCGTGGTGGTGATGTTCACGCCGGCGAGCTTGCCGGACAGTGCCTCGGTGACGTTCGCCACCGGGACGTTGGCGAGGTCCTCCGCCTTCACGGACGAGACGGACCCGGTGAGGTCGCGTTTCTGCACCGTGCCGTAGCCGATGACCACGACCTCGTCGAGTGTCTTGGTATCTTCCTCCAGCGTCACGCTCAGCGGCTGTTTGGCATTCTCCACACGTACTTCGCGCGTGCGGTATCCGATGTAGGAAAAGACAAGGGTTGCTCCCGGCTTCACGCCCGTGAGCTTGAAGTTGCCGTCAAAGTCGGTCACAGCACCTGCCTTGCCGTCCTTCACCTTCACGCTCACGCCGATCAGCGGTTCGCCCGAAGCGTCCTTGACCGTGCCCGAGAGGCTTTGTCCCTGAGCAAAGGCGGTGAAGCTGCATGTTCCAGCCAGCAGGACAGCCGACATGCGGCCGACCATCATCTTCATGTCAGTCATAAGAATAAAGAGTTTTAGGTTATGGGAACGGCTCTTTGCAACCGTCCGTTCCAGGTTATGTTAGATAGATTACGATTCATCAGGCAAACGGCGCAAAAATAAGGGATAGAGCGCACACGCGCACAGGAAACTTGTCAAAAATCCACGCCCCGTGACAGATAGTCCACCCTTTCGAGCAGATAGTCCACTCCGGACAAAAAGACGCACGGGCGTCCGCCCCGGAGTGGGGTGGCAACGCCCGTGCGTCACTGGTTGTTCCGTATGCTCCCGGGGGAGCGCAGGCTCACTTCTTCTTCTTCAACGGAGAGTCGCTGATGACCTTTGCCTCGTAGTCGAACTTGGCGAAGCCCTCCTTCAGCTTGTCTACCGACGTCTTGTCAGCATCGTAGACGATGGTCACGGTGCGTGTCTTCACGTCGGTGTCGAGCTTCTTCAGCCCCTTCTCGAAGCTGATGTTGTCCTTCACCTTCTTCTCACACATCTCGCAGTGCATCTGCTGCACCTTGAAGATGACCTTACGCATGTCCTTGGCGGACACATTCAGGCTGCCCAGAGCGACAGCCAACAGGAAAATCAATCCAATCTTTTTCATACGTCTTTCAGTTTTTAAGTGTATATAATAAGGTGTTCACTCGCGGAACCATCCCTTGTCAATCGTCCATGATTCATGAAAGAAGTCTCCAATTGTCAATTGTCAATTATCAATTGTCAATTGTCAATTGCCCCGTGGCAGGTTGAAGCGGACGCCGATGTAGCCGGTCGCCCCGTGCATCGGTCCCCACACCATCGTGGCATCGAACGTGTCGCCCCACGGGTTGTCGGCGCCGATGATGGGGTTGCGCTGCTTGAAGTTCGTCAGGTTCTCGCCACCGACATACACGGACCAACGGCGGAAGAAGCGCGTCACCTGCATGCTGAGCTGCCCGAAGGAGCCGTAACGCTCGCCCCACGACAGCGAGCCGTCAGCCAGCGTGTACGGTTTCGGCATCCGTCCGCCACCGTTCTGCTGCCACGTCGCGTCGAACTGCCACTTGCCCAGCGGAGTCTTGTAGGACGCCGTCAGCAGTCCCTTGTAACGCCCCGTGAGCGCCTTCTCGTAGAGCACGCCGCCGATTTCGTGCCGCACGTTCGTCCACCGCCAGGCTGCCGTCAGGTTGAAACCGGCAAAGAACGGATAGCTCGCCTCCACCTGGAACACGTGGGAGTAGGAGCGTCCGTCGAGGTTCGTAAACGCGACCTCGTGCGCGTTGCTCTCCATGTCCACCACCACCTGGTTGAGGAAGTCGGTGTAGTAGTACTCGGCGTTCAGCGTCAGCGTCTTGTCCGCCACGGGGATGGAGGTCGCCACGCTCACGCCGTAGTTCCATGCCTCCTCCTGCTTCAGGTCGTCCGCCAGACGCACCGCGCGGCTGCTCGCCAGCAGGTAGTTGTTCTCTGCCAGCACGTGGTTCGTGCGGTAGCCCTTGCCGACGGACGCGCGGAAGGTCACGATGTCGTTGGGTGCATAGCGGACGTTGGCACGCGGGGTGAAGAACGAGCCATGGAGGTTGCTGTAGTCCCCGCGCACGCCTGCCATCAGCGTCAGCTTGTCCGACGGCTTGTAGGTGTACTGTGCGTAGAGTCCCGTCACCGCCTCCTTGTCCAGCCGACGGGAAGGCTCCAGGGCGGCATCGTTCGTCAGGCGGAAGTGCTGCGCGTAGTGGTCGTAGTTGAAGCTCACGCCCGTGGAGAGGGAGTGCTGCGGGGTGAAGTCGGTCTCAAAGATGAGCGAGGCATAGGCGTTCTGCTGGTCGACGTCGTAGAGCTTGCGTCCGTAGGAGGCGTCCATGTCGTGGAGCGTGCCCGAGAGGATGAGCGCCAGGTTGGTGTTGTGCTCTCTGTCGAAGACGAGCGCCTGCTTGACGAACGCCTCGTAGCGGTCGGTGTTGATGCCCACGCGGTAGGGGTCGGCAGCCGCATGCCCGCCGTGCGACACCTGTCCGCTGGTGCGGTCCTCGCGCAACGCCTTGATGCCTGCCTGGAAGATGTAGCGGTCGCCCATGTACGCCCAGCGGTTGAAGAGGTTGTACTGCTCCACCATGGGGAGGTCGGCAAAGCCGTCGTCGTTGGCATCGTGGCTGCGCGTCTCGTTCTCATAGTGCGCCAGGAGCATGGTGCTCCACTTGTCCGTCAGCTTGACCGACGCGTCGGCGTTCGCCTCATAGCGTCCGGTGGTACTGCCGAAGAGGTTGGCAGATACCCAGTCGGCGTCGGCAGCCTGCGGCTTCTTGAACTCGATGTTGATTTGCCCGGTCAGCGCCTCGTAGCCGTTCTTGACGGACGAGGTGCCCTTGCTCACCTGGATGCTCTGCATCCACGGTCCGGGGACGTAGCCCAGGGCGTAGGGCGCGGAGGCTCCGCGGAAGTTGGGGATGTTCTCGGTGAGCAGCTGGACGTAGGTGCCCGAGAGGCCCAGCAGACGGATTTGCTTGGCTCCCGTGGCGGCGTCGGAGTAGTTGACGTCGACCGACGGGTTGGTGACGAAGCTCTCGCCGAGGTTGCAGCAGGCGGCGCGGAACAGCTCTTCGCGCGACACCATGTCGGTGTTCATCACACTGCCACGCAGCTTGCCGAGGGTTATCTTGCGGGCAGTGACGTTGACCTCGGCCAGCTCCATGCCTTCGCGCAGGACGATGTCGATGTACTCCTGTTCGGGAGCGATGGTCAGCGTGTCGGTGGCGAAGCCGATGCAGCTCACCACGAGCCGGTCGGCAGTGCCCGTACGTTTCAGGGAAAAGGCGCCCTGGAGGTCGGTGCTCGTGCCCGTCTTCGAGCCGAGCCACACGATGTTGGCGCCGGGAATAGTCTCACCGTTGGCGTCCGCCACGCTCCCGGAGAGCACGCGGTCGGACCCTGCCCGGACGCTCACCGCCCAGGCCAATGCAAAGAGGGGAAGTATAAGGTGTTTCATACGTACTTGGTTCAATTGACAAGGGACAATTGACAGCGGACAATTGCCTCGCGGCGTGAAAACGCCGCCCACGGACAATTGGCAATGAGCAATCGCCTTGCAGTCTGGAAATGAATAATTCGATTCGGAATCGCCTTGCGGCGTGGAAAACGGACGGTGCGGTTGACAACGTCCCCATTGACCGGTCTCATGCGACACGGGAAGCAGTCACGACAGACTGACATGCCTCCTGCCCAATGGAGACACGCGCATGGTCAATGGTCAATTGCCAACTGTCAATTGACTAAATAATCAGTACGGAATGAAAGGTCAGGATATGCCTGCCCGTCAGTGGGGGCGCATGCGTGGTGACGAAGGTCTCCGTCGCCGTCTCGGGCGTACGCTCGGGAAGCAGGCATACGGGTTGCATCACCTGACAGCACGCCACCATCGGCAGCAGGGTCTGTATGTGGTTTATGAAGAAGTCCGCCTGATAGGAAAGGCTCAGGCAGGTGCACGCCTCGCTCACATGTACCCCGTCGGGGGATGCCGCGGCGGTCCTCTCCGCACAACACGTCGGACGCTTCACGGCGTGGTGTCCGTGCATGGGGCAGGACTCCTCCATCCGGCAGTTGTCCGAGCAGATGTGGAGCTGTGTCATCCCGGTCCCCAGACAGAAGAAGGTCAGGGACAGCACGAGGGCGATTATGTGATACAAGCGTTTCATCGGGTGCAAATTTAAAAACATTCCAAATAACAAAGCAAGCCAAACAGGCCCGAAATAATATATTTTCAGAAGAATTAAGAGGGACGGACGCTCCCCTCACTTCCTCCCCGCACACTCCCCGCATGACTTTTCCTTGACAAAAACCACTACTTCCCCGCACCGTTTCTCCCGTCATCACACCCCCGACAGAGGAAACTCCGGCACGCCCGACGGGGGCTAAACGAGCGCAGAAAGCCACCCGCGTATCTCACTGATTATCAACATTCAAATGAGTAGCTTCGTACGGACGTGTCCGTACCGTCGTGCGGACGCGTCGCCACGCTCGTGCGGACACGTCCGTACGAACGTAGGAACACGTCGGTACGAAACGGGGGATGCGTCCGCACAAAACCGGGGATGGGGCAGGCGGCTTCCGCTGGTCCGGAACCGGGGGAAAGGCGGTGCGTCCGTCGGTGAGAAAAAAGGGGACAGACAAAGCAACCTTCCCCACCCTCCCGGCAGGGATGCGCCGTCCGGTGACTAGTCCTTCGGGGCAGCCTCATCGGGGCGGATGAGCTTCTCCAGCTTTTCAGCCAGGTCACGGAAGTGGCGGTAGTCCGTCGTGCCCTCCCGGCAGCCGGCAAGGCGTTCGCGGACGTCAGCAGCCAGCGCCTCGACGTGTGCCTGCACCGCCAGACGGGCGTCGGAGCGTTCGAAAGCCAGGTTGGCGTTCCGTGCCTCCGGAGTCGCCGGGCGCAGCATGTTCTCCAGCAGACGGACGTACTGACGCTCCAGCTGACGGGTGTAGTAGGCGGTGCGCTCCGGCACCCCGTCGGTGGACCGCCACACGGCACGATGGACGTCGGCGAGGTAGTCGCTCACGGGATAAGGCTCGGAGGCGACGTAGGAAGCGTTGTCCAGGTTGGCGAGCAGACCCGGGGCGAGCAGGTAGGACAGCACCGTGCTCTGCCGGTCGTAGATTTCCGTCACGGGGTCGACCTTGTCGACACACTGCACCACCTCGACGGGATAGAGCCACAGGGGCGCGTCGAAGAGGTTGCGTCCGAACCACTCCACGGCTTCCCGCTGGCGGGAGGCACCGACGAAGTCGCGAAGGCGTCCCCCGGGCAGGTTGCCCTCATAGCGTCCCAGGATGTTCTTCTGCACGTGCCACACATACTTGATGTACTGGGCACGGACGGCATTGTAGATGTCCTGCAGGTCGTCATGGCGTCCGTCGGGCTGACGGGTCCAGTCCAGGATGTGCTCCATCACGCGGCGCAGGTTGCGGATGCCGTACTCGTTCGCCTTCATGTTGTTGTCGCCCAGGTCCTCGCTCTGGCTGCGCGGGTCGGCTCCCTTGCCCTCGTCGCCCACATAGAACAGGCGCGGGTCGTCCTTCAGACGGCGGGTGACCTCGGCACGCAGGGCTTCCTGCTCGGTCCACGGGTCGCCCTCGTCGCTCCAGCGGTAGCCCCACTCGACCGCCCATCGGTCATAGACGCCAATGCGCGGGAAGAGCCCCCGGGGCGAGATGCGGTCCTCCGGCTGCGCCACGTAGTTAAAGCGCGCATAGTCCATGATGGACACCGTGTGCCCGTTCGCCTCGACCCACCGCTTGTCGCGAAGCTTCTCCACGGGTGTGGCGGAGCTGGCAGCCATGTTGTGGCGCAGGCCCAGCGAGTGTCCCACCTCATGGGAGGAGACGAAGCGGATGAGGCTCCCCATCAGTTCGTCGTCGAAGGTCATGGTACGTGCCCGCTTGTCGAGCGGTCCGCACTGCACCATGTACCACTTCTTGAGCAGGTTCATCACATTGTGGTACCAGCAGACGTGGCTGTCGATAATCTCCCCGCTGCGCGGGTCTACGATGCGGGGACCATAGGCGTTCTCCTGCTCGGACGGCAGGTAGCGGATGACGCTCAGGCGTGCGTCGTCCAGGCTCATCGTCGGGTCGTCGCCCCACTCGCGTGCCTGGATGGCGTTCTTGAAGCCGGCTGCCTCGAAGGCGGCGTTCCAGTCCTCGACGCCAGCCTTGAGATAAGGCACCCACTTCCTGGGCGTCGCCGGGTCGATGTAGTAGACGATGGGACGCTTCGGCTCGGTCAGCTCCCCGCGTCGGTAGGCAGCGGGGTCCTTGGGTTCGAGGCGGTAGCGGTGGATGATGTCCTCCCGGCGCGTCTTCTGCTGCGTGTCGGAGAAGAGGGTGAAACCGTTCTGGAAGTAGCCCACCCGCTCGTCGGCAAAGCGCGGACGCATCGGTTCCCGCGGCAGGAGGACGATGCTCGTGTTGAGCTTCAGCGTGACGGCGCCGCTCTGTGACGCCGGGAACTTGCCGGCAGACACGGCATAGGTGCGCAGCGTCTGTACCTCGGTGTTGATGGGATAGGTCTTGATGGTGTCGATGAAGGAGCGGTCGCGCTGCAGCGTGCCCACACTGACGGTCTTGCGGTCGGCAGTGTTGAGCCCCGTCAGCTTGGAGTCCTCGAGGAAGAAGGAGGTGACCTTCACGAGCCGTGCCCCGCCTTCGGGATTGCGCCCGACGACGTCGAACCGTCCGATGATGGGGTCCACGGTGGAGGCACGCAGCGAGCGGGCAATGCGGTCGCCCTCGGGTGCGAACTGTGTCTGCACATATTCGCGCAGGAAGAGCGTCTGCCCGTCATGCTCCTCCCAGTAGACGACGCTGTGGTTGACCTCCTCGCCGCTCAGCAGCTTGAACCCCTCAGGGACGGCAAGGAAGCGCGTCACGCTGAGCAGGTGCCGTCCCAGGAGCGAGTCGGGCACCTCGAGGTACCAGTCCTTGTCGATGTGGCGGACGGTGAACAGTCCGTGCTGTTCGCTGCCCCCTTTGGCAACCAGCTTGGTGTAAACATTGTCTACGGACGTGGAGTCCTTTCCCGCCCCGTGTGCCGCCGGGGTCAGGAGCAGGCAGACAAACGCTGCCCGGAGAATTTTTCCAATCATGTCTTTTCTGTCTTTATCGTTCTGCCGACGGGTGAGGCCTCAGCCCCTGCCCCGCCGGCCGGTTCATGCCTGTTCATCGGGATTCGCGGGGGTCACGGTCCGCACCGGCGGACCTCCCCGTTCCCCCTGTCATTGTCCCCTTGCCTGCCGGGTCACTCGTTGGGTGTCAGGTTGGGGTTCTTCGTACGCGCATCCTTCGGGAAGGGGATGACATAGAGCGACGACTGCGGGTCGAGCGTATACGTCTGCTGGGGCACGTCGGTCGTCACGACGGGGAAGAGGCGGGTGACGGTCCTGGCATACGCCGCCTCGGTGTTCAGCCGCTTCAAGTCCCAGAACCGGCTGAAGCCGAAGAGCAGCTCCTTCCGCCGCTCTTCGATGACCAGCCGCACGGCGTCCTCCACCGTTCCGGGGTCGGAGAGCACGGCGCCCTCGCCGGCAATGCGATGCCTGCGCAACTCGTTGAGGGTCTCGACGGCACCTGCCGTGTCGCCCAGCCGTGCCTTCGCCTCCGCCAGGATGAGGTAGACTTCCGCCGTACGCATACCCACCGCCATGTACTGGAACTTGGAGTAGGTGATGGATGCGTTCCACAGGGCGGCACCCGACCCCTCGTCGAAGTAGTAGATGCTGTTGCCCGTGGTCTTGAAGAAGAGGTTGAAGCGCTGGTCGTCCGTCCCGAAGAGCTGCACCAGCTCGGGGCTAATCATGCCGTAGCAGTACGTCGGGTTGTCCGAGTAGCTGCCCATGTAGGCATAGTTGAGCACCTCGGGGTTGCCGCCCTTGGCATAGCGCGTGTCCTTGAGCGGACCACCGGCCGCCGCCAGCTCGTTGTAGTCGATGAGGTCGTCCTTCAACGCCAGCGATGCCTCGGCAGCCTGACGCGCCTTCTCCCAGTCGCGGTGGAAGAGGTAGACGCGCGCCGCCAGCGCATGGCCGAAGGCTTTCGACGGATGGTAGACGCTCTGCGGCTCCTCCTGCAGCAAGGGGAGTGCCTCCTCGATGTCGCGGATGATGAAGTCGTAGACGGCAGCCACGGTCGACTTGGCGGGGGTCACCTCCAGGTCATAGCGGTCCATGATGGCGATGCCCGGGTCGCTTCCGGCGGTCTCGGGGTCATACGCCCGGGCGTAGGTGTTGACCAGGATGAAGTGGTCCCACGCACGCAGGAGGCGTGCCTCGGCGCGTGCCAGCTCCTTCAGCGAGGCGTCGCCCCGGCTCTCGCCGACGAGCGAGATGACTATGTTCGAGCGCAGGATGTAGCTGTAGCAGTTGGCGTAAAGGTTGTTGTCGCTCAGCTCCAGCCGGTCGCCGGCAGTGTTGAAGGTCATGTTGATGCCGTCGTAGGTGATGAACTCGTTGCCGATGATGTTCGATTCCTTCGCCCACACGTTGTCGCTCAGCAGGGCGAAGGACGTGGGGTAATAGGCGCGGTTGGGCAGGACGACCAGGTCGTAGTACGTCTCGGTGGAGTCGACGGTCTGCTGCCCCTTCGGGGTGATGTCAATGTAGTGTTCGCATGCGGTGAAGGCCAGCAGCATGCAAACGAGGTAGATATGAGTCAGTGTACGCATAGGATTCAGGATGTCTGGGGGTTAGAAACTCGTGGAGATGCCGAAGGAGTAGGTCGTCGGCAACGCCATGGAACGCGAGCCGGCGTTCAGCCCGTAGCTCTCGGGGTCGATGTGGCTGCCCGCCTTGCACCAGGTGAGGAGGTTGTCCGCCTGTACCCTCAGCCTCAGCGAGGTCAGTCCCAGGCGGCGGCATGCCGCGTCGGGGAGCGACCAGCCCAGGCTCACGCTGCGCAGCTTCACGTAGTCGGCGTCCTTCACGTTCAGGTCGCCGTAACGCCACCAGCTGTCGAAGGTCGAGGCGTAGGTGCGGTTCTCGACGGGCATGTCCAGGTAGAGGCGCACCCGGTCGGCGGGTGTCCCGGTGGTCCAGCGTTCGGTGATCTCCTTGACGGTCTGCGTGCCCATCTGGTCACTCATGCTCGCCACGGCATCGCGCAGCTTGTGCCCGCCACCGAAGACGAAGAAGGCGTTGAAGTCGAAGCCGCGCCACTTCACGCGCCAGGTTGCGGAGCCATGGTACTTGGGCGTGAGCGTGCCCATGTTGACCAGGTCGTCGGTACCCCTGAGCGACGTGGTGATCTCGTCCACGGTGCCGTCGTCGTTGAACGTCACGAGCGGGTTGCCATCCTTGTCGAGCGCGACGGGATAGCCGTTCTCGATGCTGCCGATGCGGTATGCCCACAGGGTGTTATAGCTCGTCCCCTCGATGAAGTAGTTGGTCGGTGCCTGGATGAAGCTGGTGGCGGACGCGGTCTCATCGTGGTCGACACGCAACATCTTGTTCTTGTTGTACGCGAAGTTCAGGTCCAATCCCATCTGCCAGTCGTTCCGGTCGAGCAGGTCGGCAGAGAGCGACAGCTCCACGCCGCGGTTGCGCATCTCGCCGTTGTTGACCACGCGCGACTTGGTGCCGATGGTCGGGTCCATGTAGCGGCGCACGAGCAGGTCGGACGCCTGCCGGTTGTAGTACTCGATGCTTCCCCGCAGGCGGCCTGTCCACAGACGGAAGTCGACACCCAGGTTGAGCGTGGCGGTCTTCTCCCAGCGGAGCTTCGGGTTGGGCAGGTCGTCGTCGTCGAAGGTCAGGTAGTTGGTCCGTATCGGGTTGCTCTGTGTCTTCTGCTTGACGATGAAGTAGGTGGTCGAGCTTTGGTCCACATTGCCGTTGATGCCGTAAGTGGCGCGCAGCTTCAGGTGGTCGAGCCAGCCGGCGTCCTCCAGGAAGGCTTCTTCCGAGAGCGCCCACGAGCCTCCCACCGACCACAGCGGGTGACGCTGGTTGCGGATGTCGAGTCCGAACAGGTCCGCCTGGTCCCAGCGGATACTGCCCGACAGGTTGTAACGGGAGCGGTACGAGTAGTTGGCATTGGCATAGAACGAGGCATAACGGTGGCGCACCTCACGGAGCGTGCTGGGCAGTCCGCCCAGGGTAATGCGGTTGCCCGAGAGGGCGCTCGTCCCGATGCCGTCCTCCAGCTCCTGCCAGTCCATGACGGCAGAGGCGAGCGTCTGCGGGTCGTAGCCGTAGAAGAGTTGTGTGAGCGTTTTGGGAATCTTGTTCTCACGGAACTCCAGACCGGTGAGGGCGGTCACCGAATGGTCGCGCCACGAGTAGTCGAAGTCGAGCTGGTTGCGGAGCGTGTAGCGACGGCTGCCCACCTCGGTCTGGTAGAGCCTGCCGCCGGCAGGCAGCAGCGCCGTACCCGATTCGTCGACCATGCTGTTGTGGGTCATGCGCATCAGGTAGGAGTCGGCGGTGTCGAGGGTCTCGCTCTCGCCGTAGTTCCATTCGTACTGGTACATGAAGTTGTAGCGGAACATCTTCAGGAACTTCGCCTCGAGGCTGACGAAGGGGCGCAGGCTGACGTCGTGCGCACGGGTCGTGCCCTCCTGCAGGGCGTCGAGCACGTTGAAACCAAACGACTTGTAGGGTTCCGTCCCCTCGTGGGCTGCCACCACGCTGCCGTTGTAGGCACTGCCGGCGTATCCGCCCACATTGACGTAGGGACTGGTATAGCGGCTGCCGTCCGGAGAGAGGATGCGCTCGTAGCGTTGCTGGAGATTGTAGGACGTGTAGAGGGTGTTGGCAGTCTCGTTCCGGTCGAGCGAAGCGTCGATGCCCAGGTTCACTCCCAACCAGGGCGTGACGGCATAGTGAGACTTGTAGTAGAGCGAGAAGCGCCGTCCCCCGTCGCTGATGACACGGCCGCGCTCCTGCTCGTAGCCGAAGGAGGCGTAGTGGTTGTTCCCGCCGTTGCGGTGGGAGAGGCTGACGTTGTAGCGTTGGGTCAAGGCGGTGCGCCAGGCGTGGTCACGGTACTCACGGTAGTAGTCGTTGCCGCGCCACTCGGCAAGCGTGGCGTCCACCTCGTCAGCCGTCAGGGTGCCGTTCTCCCGGTCGAGGTAGAGCTGGAAGAGAGGGTTGTAGTAACCCGAACGGTAGGACGAGAGGAAAGCCTCGGCACTGCCCGTCTGTGCCACCTGGTCGTCAAAGACCGCCGTCTGGTAGTCCATGATTTCCGCCGTGGAGGCAAGCCCCAGGTTGGAGAATGAGGGCTTGGTGGTGACGAACCAGTCGGCGTTGATGTGCACCGCGGTCTTCTCGCCGCGCGCCTGTTTGGTCGTGACCACGATGACGCCGTTGGCTGCCAGTGCGCCGTAGATGCTGGCGGCGGCAGCGTCCTTGAGCACGGTGATGCTCTCCACGTCATAGGGGTTGATGTCGTTGAGCGTCATGGTGGTGGGCATGTCGTCAATGACAATAAGGGGCTGCGTGCCCACCTCGCTGGAGAAGGTGCCGACGCCGCGCAGGATGGGCGACATCTCGCCCGTGTTCGCGTTCAGGTTCAGCTGGAGGCCAGCCACCTTGCCTTCGAGGGCGGACGCCAGGTCGGTGTGCATCTGCTCGTTGAGCGCCTCGGCATCAACGAAGCCGTAGGAGGCGGTGGAGCGTTCCTTGCTGATGCGCTGGTAACCGGTCACGACGACCTCGGACACCAGCCGGTGGTCCTCCTCGAGCGTGATGAGCAGGTCGTCGGCACCCAGGCGCACGCGCACCTCGCGCTCCTTCCTGCCGATGTAGGACACACGCAGGACCACATGGTCCTCTCCGCTACGGATACGCCCGATGCGGAAGTATCCGTTCACATCGGTTGCCATGCCGCGGCGGCTGTCCGTCAGCATGACGTTTGCCCCGATGAGGGGCTCTCCCTGCTCATCGACCACCCGTCCGGCGACAAAGCTCTCGCGCACATCGCCGGTGGACGGCTTCACGCGGATGAGGTAGACCCCGTCGCGGTAGGTACAGGTCAGTCCGGTGCCTTCGAGCAACGCGGCGATGACATCGCCCACCTCGCGATTGGTGAACGAGCAGGCGCGGCAGCGGATGCCGGCGGCACGGTCGGTATCATAGACCAGTTGGACGTTGCTCTGTCTGATGATTTGCTGGAACGCCTGGTCGAGGTTCCCTTCCCCGAGCTTCAGGCTGACTTGTTGCGCCCGGCAGGGCAGCAGCGAGGCCAGACCGACGCCGAGCAACAGAGTCGCACGGACGAGGCTTTTCCCGGAACAAGCAGGAGTAGTCGTAGATTTCTTTCTCATATATATAGAACGTATTAAGGGGTAATCACGATGTTGCGGCCCTCGATGCGGAAGGTCAGACCCGTCGTCGCCTCGTAGCTGCGCAACAGGACGCGGATGTCCTCGTGGCGGTTGAGCCGTCCCGAGAGACGGATGCGACGTGCCTCGTCGGAACGGAACACGGGGGTGAAGTCGTACCAGCGGGCGAGCGTGGTCATGATGCTCTCCAGCGTCTGTCCGCGGAAGACAAAGCGGTGGTCCACCCACGCGGTGTAGACCGACGGGTCGACGGTGGTGACGGTCGTGTGCCCGTCGGCGTCACAGGTCAGCAGCTCCGACGGACGGAGACGCACCGTCTGTCCGCCTTGTGCGGGACGGAAACCGATGCTGCCGCTCACGAGCACGGCGGCAAAGGGGCTGTCGGCGTAGTCGGTCACGTTGAACCGTGTCCCGTAGACGGTGATGTCGCCCCGTCCCGTGCGGACGATGAAAGGCTTGCGGGCGTCATGCGCCACCTCAAAATACGCCTCGCCCTGCAACTCGACGCGCCGTTCGCTCCCGGTGAAGTGGACAGGATAGCGCAGGCGGGTCATCGAGTTGAGCCGCACCTTCGTGCCGTCGGGCAGGACGTAGGCATACTCCCCTCCGGCAGGAATGTCGAGCGTGTTGTACGCCGACGGGGCGTCGCCGGCGGCAGCCGTCCGGTGCAGGGAGTCCGTGAGGGCACGTACGTCCTCTCCGGTCATCTCCTCCAGCTCGAACTGCCGTCCGTCAGCCAGCGTCAGGGTCGCCACCGCACGCCCGGGCTGTATCTCGATGGGCGCGAGGGCAGCCGTCCGTCCGTCGGCATCCTCTCGTCCGTCCGTGCCCTGCCCGACGAAGAGCACGGCGAGCACGAGGCAGGCAGCGGCAGCAACGGCGAGGGAGACACGCCCCCACAGGCGGCGCAGGCGCCGTCGGCGGAGCTCCCGGCTGAAGCGGTCCGCCATGCGGCGTCCGTAGCCGGAACGTTCCAGCTCCAGCAGGCGGTCCGCCGGGCAGTCTTCATCGAGGCGACGGAAGGTCGCGGCATTGGCTTCCGATGCGGCGAGCCAGTCGTCAAGCTTGCGGTTCTCTGCGTCCGTCAGGGGTTCACCCAGCAGACGGGCGGTGAGCAGACGGGCATATTCTTGAGGTGTTTCCATGTGTCAGGACAGTTTGGTTGTGAGGAATTGTCACTAAGTAGACTTCCGTCGTGACAGAATCGTATGACAAGAGGGTGCATTTTTAACATTCCGACACACGGAAGGACCCGTCCGCCGGACACAGTCCACGCCGGGGAGCGTCCGTCCGTGTGAAAGGTACGGCACCGACGGATGAAGGCGGAAGAGGTTACAGGGAGGCTCCCCCGAGCAGGAACAGCAGGAGGAGGAAGTCGTCCTTCGAGAGGAGGTCCGACAGACGCTTGAGGGCACGGTACTTCACCGTCCGCACGGTGTTGAGCGACAGCCCCAGGGCGTCGGCAATCTCGGGCATGCTCTTCCCCTCCAGCGACAGGCGGAGCACCTCGCGGCTCTGGGGCGAGAGACGGCGGAGGGCATCGGCAATGAGCTGTGCGCTCTCTGCCTCCACGATGCGGCGGAAGAGGGAGCTGTCGTCAGGGATGTCGCCGTCGCCCGCTGCCTCCAGGGGCAGGGCACGGTGGGAGCCGAACGCGTCGTAGTGGCTGACAATGACGTTGTGAAGGATGGTAAAGAAGTAGTTGCGCAGCGACTTCACCCGCCCTGCCGTGCGGCGGTAGGTCCACAGACGGATGTATGCCTCTTGCAGGAAGTCGTCGATGGCGTCGGGGTCGTCGACGTAACGGCTTGCAAAGACACGGAACACGGCTGAGTTCGCTTCGATGAACTGCCTCATGCAGCGTTCGTCCCATAAGGAAAGGTCGGCGGGAAGGTCGGTGCTCATGTGTTTAAGGGTCTCTCTTCTAGGGTGGTCGGATGCAAAGATACGGAAGATTCGCGAAGAAAGGGGCTGCCGCCGGGTTTATCTTTTCCTTTTCACGGACGGACGCCGCCTCTCCCCTCTCCCCCGTCGTCCCTCCCCGCACACGCCCCGCATGACTTTTCCTTGACAAAAACCACCGTTCCTCCGTGCCCTTCCGCCCGTCGGTACACACCCGGACGACAAAACTCCGGCACGCCCGACGGGAGCTAAACGAGCGCAGAAAGCCGCCCGCGTATCTCACTGATTATCAAGACTCAAATAAGTGGCTTCGTACGGACGTGTCCGTACCGTCGTGCGGACGCGTCGCCACGCTCGTGCGGACACGTCCGTACGAACGTAGGAACACGCCGGTACGAAACGGGGGATGCGCCGGCACAAAACCGGGGATGGGCAAGGCGGCTTCCGCCGGTCCGGAACAGGGGGAAAGGCGGTGCGTCCGTCGGTGAGAAAAAAGGGGACAGACGGGCGGGAAGCAACGGGCGCGGAATGCCGGCAGGCGCCGTCCGTCGGTCTGCCGGGAAAGGGCGGAGGGAACCCGGCGGCACGTGCAGGACGGACCGCAGAAATGCGCCGAACGCTTCCGCCGACCGTTTTCCTTTCGTACCTTTGCCCTCCTGAAACCAACGAAACACCGACATGAACCACCTGCTGAACCTTCGCCTCACCCTGCTCCTGCTGCTCGTCTGCCTGACGGGCTTCGCCCCTGCGCAACCCCTCGCCCAACGGCTGCAACGCCTGCTGGGAGAGCCTGTCCTGCGGCAGTCGGAAGTGGGCATGGCGGTCTATGACCTCGACGCGGACACCCTCGTGTTCGCCCACCAGGCGGAGAAGCTCTACCGCCCGGCGTCGGTGCAGAAGCTCGTGACGACCCTCACTGCCCTCACCCGGCTGGGGACGGACTGCGAGGTGCGCACCGACGTGTTCGCCGACGGCGCGGTCGATGCCGACGGGACGCTGCAGGGCGACCTCTACGTGCGCGGCGGCTTCGACTCCGAGTTCGGCGACGCGGACATGGAACGCCTGGCGGACTGCGTGGCACGTGCCGGCATCCGCAGCATCGGCGGACGGCTCGTGGGCGACGTGTCGATGAAGGACTCGCTCTACTACGGCGAGGGATGGTCGTGGGACGACGCCCGGTTTGACTTCCAGCCCTGCCTGACACCGCTCGTCTACCGGCGCGGGTGCGTCCGTGTGACCGTCCGCCCGACGGCACGGGGCGAGGAACCCGTGGTGACGGTCGAGCCGGCGTCCGACTGCTACACGGTGGACAACCGCGCGGTGAGCCATGTGCCCGGGGCGGGACGGCTCGTCGTGACGCGCGACTGGATGTACCAGAGCAACGCCCTGCTCATCCGGGGCAATGCCGCACGGAGGGTGGAACGCGAGGTGCCGCTCTTCGCGCCCGAACAGTATTTCCTCTCGGTCCTTGCCGACCGCCTGCGGGCACGGGGCATCGAGACCGGGGTGACGGACCTGGGCAGGGTGCCCGAGGGGGCACGGAGGCTGGGCGGCACCGCCCGTCCGCTGACCGACCTGGTGCGCCTCGCCCTGAAGAAGAGCGACAACCTGGCTGCCGAGGCGGTGTTCTACCGACTGGCGCACAGTCTCCACCCCGAGCGTCCTGCGACGGCAGCGGACGGCGCGGAGGTCATCGGCACTGCCATCCGTGCGCTGGGACGCAACCCGGAGGACTACAACGTGGCGGACGGCAGCGGCGTGTCGCTCTACAACTACCTGTCGCCCGACCTGCTGCTCGCCTTCCTCCGGAGCGCGTACCGGGACCCGCAGGTGTTCACCGCCCTGTGGGACGCCCTGCCCGTAGCCGGGGTCGACGGGACCCTCGCCCACCGCATGAAGGCTTCGCCTGCACACCGCCGCGTGCGTGCCAAGACGGGGACGCTGACAGGTGTCAGCTCGCTCGCCGGCTATGCCCGGACGGAGGACGGACGGATGCTTGCCTTCGTCATCATCAACCAGAACGTGCTGCGGGGTGCCCGTGCACGTGCCTTCCAGGACAAGGTCGCGCGGGAACTGGTCGTCAAAGATTGAAAAATATGTTAACTAACATACGCAGAAATTTGGCAGTCGGGTGAAAGGGTCGTACCTTTGGGGTTGGACAGACACGTTGCCTGCCTGATAAACGTATGGCTATGCATGAATCCGGTTTAGGTCTTGATTTAGGAGACCCGCGCGTCATCACCGTGGGCGTGGTCCTCGCTGTTGCCGTGGCTGGCGTGATGCTGCGTGCCCTCGTCCGGGTCTGGGCGGACGAGCTGCTGACGCGCCGTGCCGCCCTCCTCTGGACCGTGGTCATCGTGTGCATCCCTCTGGTGGGTGCGCTCTCCTGCCTCTCCCTCTATCACCCGGACGACGAGGACGGGGAAGACGGCGAGGTCATCGACGAGGACGACTGACCACATGTAGGTATCCGCCCTGCCGAATATACCTATTTCTAGGTATTGTACATTCCCTTTGTTTCGCCCATCTTTGCACGTCGGACCGACGGGGACGTCCGTCGGTCCGACCCCTCTCAACATACAATACATACTTAAAAACGATAAGCTTATGAAGATTGCTAAGATTACGGGACGTGAGATCCTCGATTCACGTGGAAACCCGACTGTCGAGGTGGAAGTGGTGTTGGAATCGGGCGTCATCGGACGCGCATCGGTGCCCTCCGGCGCTTCGACGGGCGAACACGAGGCTTTGGAACTGCGTGACAAGGACCCCAAGCGCTACGGCGGCAAGGGTGTGCTCAAGGCAGTGGAGAACGTGAACAAGGTCATCGCCCCGGCACTGGCGGGCTGCTGTGTGTATGAGCAGCGTGCCATCGACCGGAAGATGCTCGCCCTCGACGGCACGAAGACGAAGTCGAACCTGGGTGCGAACGCCATCCTGGGTGTTTCGCTCGCCGTGGCAAAGGCGGCTGCCAACAGCCTGAACCTCCCGCTCTACCGCTACATCGGCGGGGTGAACACGTACGTGATGCCCGTCCCCATGATGAACATCATCAACGGTGGCTCGCACAGCGATGCGCCCATCGCCTTCCAGGAGTTCATGATTCGTCCCGTGGGTGCGCCCTCGTTCCGCGAAGGTCTCCGCATGGGAGCCGAGGTGTTCCATGCCCTGAAGAAGGTGCTGCATGACCGCGGCCTGAGCACGGCTGTGGGCGACGAGGGCGGCTTCGCTCCTTCGCTGGCAGGCACGGAAGACGCGCTCGACAGTATCATGGCTGCCATCCGCGCGGCAGGCTACGAGCCGGGCAAGGACGTGATGATCGGCATGGACTGTGCATCCTCGGAGTTCTACAAGGACGGGCTGTATGACTACACCATCTTCGAGGGTGCGAAGGGCAAGAAGCGTACGGCTGACGAGCAGATTGCCTACCTGGAGGAGCTCATCAGCAAGTATCCCATCGACTCCATCGAGGACGGCATGAGCGAGAACGACTGGGCTGGCTGGAAGAAGCTGACGGAACGCATCGGCGACCGTTGCCAGCTGGTGGGCGACGACCTCTTCGTGACGAACGTGGACTTCCTCTCCAAGGGCATCGCCGAGGGTTGTGGCAACTCCATCCTCATCAAGGTGAACCAGATCGGCTCGCTGAGCGAGACGCTCGACGCCATCGAGATGGCACACCGCCACGGCTACACCACAGTGACCTCGCACCGCTCCGGCGAGACCGAGGACGCCACCATCGCAGACATTGCCGTCGCCACGAACAGCGGACAAATCAAGACCGGTTCGCTGAGTCGCTCCGACCGCATGGCGAAGTACAACCAGCTGCTCCGCATCGAGGAGGAACTGGGCGACCTGGCGGTCTACGGCTACAAACGCATCAAGTAACAGTGCAACACTGACTTTTTTCTTTATCCATTTCTTAGGCAGGCGGTGTCTCCCGGATGCGGGGGACGCCGCCTTGTTTTTCAGGGGACGGGTGAAGGCTGCGTGCGGGCAAAAAAAGAACCTGCAAAGGGGCGCAGCCCGTGCGCTCTCCTTGCAGGTTCTTCCGCCGACGGCCACAGGGTCGCGGCGTACCGATTGTCAATGTCTTATTTGTAGGACTTCTGATAGATGCCCAGTACTTCTTCGTCGGTCAGCGGACGCGGGTCGAGGGTGAAGAGTCCGCCCATGGTGTGGCGCGCATTCTGTACCATCTTCGGCAGGTCCTCCTCCTTGAGTCCCCAGTCGCTGAGCTTGATGCCGTAGACACCGCACTCCTTCTGCATGCGCACCAGTGCGTCGATAAAGTCGCTCGGACGGTTGCTCTTGATGCCGAGCATGACATCGGCCATCTTCATGTAGCGCTTCATGCAATCGTTGCGGAAGGTTTCGAAGTAAGCTTCGCTCAAGGCTATGAGTCCGGCGCCGTGAGGGAGCTGGGGATAGTATGCGCTCATGGCGTGCTCGAGCGAGTGCTCCGAGATACAGCTCGATGTGGATTCGACCATACCGGCGAGGGTGCTTGCCCACGCCACCTTGGCACGAGCCTTGAGGTTACGTCCGTCCTTGACGGCAACGGGGAGGTATTTGTAGAGCAGGCGGATGGCTTCAAGGGCGAAGAGGTCGCTGATGGGTGTCGCACAGTTGGCGATGAAGCCTTCGGAGGCATGGAAGAATGCGTCGAAGCCCTGGTAGGCGGTAAGGTGGGGCGGAATGGAGACCATCAGTTCGGGGTCTATGATTGAGAGCGTCGGGTAGGTAAGGTCGCATCCGTAGCCTATCTTCTCCTGAAGCTCCTCGTTCGTCACCACTGTCCAGGGGTCGGCTTCGGTGCCTGTGCCTGCGGTGGTGGGAATGGCAATGATGGGGAGTGCGCGTGTCACGGGCTTGCCTTTACCGCTGCCCGAGGTGATGTAGTCCCAGTAGTCGCCTTCGTTGCATGCCATCACGGCGATTGCCTTGGCGGAGTCGATGGAGCTTCCGCCTCCGAGGCCGACCACCATGTCGCACTTCTCGTCGCGGCAAAGCTGGGCTGCTTCCATGACGTGCTGTTTGATGGGATTGGGCAGTACCTTGTCGAAGACCACGCTTTCCACGCCGTTCTCCTTCAGGTAGCGTTCCACATTGCCCAGGTAGCCATACTTCCGCATTGACGTACCCGCGGAGATGACGATGAGTGCTTTCTTACCCGGCATCTTTTCAGTTGCCAACTTCTTGATCTCGCCACAGCCGAAGAGTATCCTCGTCGGTATGTGCATACTGAATATTGAATTGCTGGTCATGGTAGTTACCTATTATAGTGATAGCACAAAGCTACTAAATAAATCATAAGTTGTACAGGAAATCACGCTTTTTTTTCATTGGGGCTACATTTTCATTACCACGGCGACACGATGCCGCCTCCCCGGCTCTGCGGAGGGTCAGTCCGGGTCGCCGGCGTAGTCGGTCGGGGAGACGCCGTAGTACTGCTTGAAGCTCTTGCTGAAGTAGTGCGGGTCGCTGAACCCGACGGCGTAGGCTATCTCGGCGATGCTGTTGCGGTGCTCCTTCAGCAGGCGGGCGGCACGGGTCATGCGCGCCTCCTTGATGTAGAGGATGGGCGACTTGCCGGTGAGTGCCTTGAGCTTGCGGAAGAAGACGGTCCTGCCGAAGCTGAAGTGCTCCACGAGCTGCTCCACGGAGAGGTCGGGATTGTCCAGCTCGCGGTCGATGAGGGCGTCGAGCTTCTCCAGGAACTCCCGGTCGCCCGCGGTGAGGGTGTCCGACGGACGGTCCGCCTCCGGCTCGTCGGGCACGGGGGTGCGGTGGGGGTTGCCGTAGTAGGCTTGCAGACGTTTGCGCCGCTCCAGCAGGTTGTCCACCTGGGCACGCAGGTAGGAGATGCCGAAAGGCTTGACAATGTAGGCGTCGGCGCCTGTCTCCAGCCCCCGGAGGCGGTTGTCGGAGTCTGCCTTTGCGGTGAGCAGGACGACGGGGATGTGGCTTGTGCCGATGTCGGCGCGCAGCTCGCGCAGGAGCGACAGGCCGTCACGGCGCGGCATCATGATGTCCGTCAGGATGATGTCGGGCATGAGGGTACGTGCCGCCGCAAGGCCTTCTTCGCCGTCACGGGCTTCCACGACGCGGAAGTCGGGGCTGAACACCTCGGCGATGAAGCGGCGCAGCTCGTCGTTGTCCTCCACGATGAGCATGCTGCTGGAGGCGGTCTCCTCGCCGGATTCAGGGGCGGCAGGCTGCGGACACGCCGGCACGGACGTCGGGACGGAGGGCGCCGTCGCGTCCGTCAGCAGAAACTCCGTTCCCTCCGGGAAGTGGTCCCTGCCCGGGGGAAGCGTCACGGTGAAACAGCTCCCTTCGCCGGGACGGCTCCGCACGCCGATGGTGCCGCCGTGAAGCTCCACCAGCTCCTTGGTGAGCGCCAGCCCGATGCCGGTGCCCGGGATGCCCGTGAAGTCGGGACCGGGTGAGGTCTCGAAGCGTCCGAAGATGGTCCGCAGCTTCTGCGGGCTGATGCCCACCCCCTCGTCGGTGACACGGATGACGGCGGCGCCTCCGTCGGTCGTCAGCTCCACGCGGATGGCACGGTGCTCGGGGGTGTACTTGAAGGCATTGGACAGCAGGTTGCCCACGACCTGTTCCATCTTCTCGGCGTCGCACCACACCCGCACGTCGCCGGAGGGGTGCCCGTAGCTCAGGCGGATGTCGCGCTTCTCGGCGAGCAGGCGGAAGTCGGCGACCGTCCGCTCCAGCAGCGAGGAGAGGTCGAGCCGGCGCACGTAGAGCTTCAGGCGGTTGTCCTGGAGCTTGTTGAAGTCGAGTATCTGGTTGACGAGCCTCAGCAGACGGTCGCTGTTGTGCTTCACCGTCAGGAGGCGGCCGCGTACGTCGTCGGTCAGCGGCGAACGGGCGAGCATGTACTCCAGCGGACCGGAGATGAGCGTCAGCGGGGTGCGCAGCTCGTGGGACACGTCGGTGAAGAACTTCAGCTTGAACTGTGCCATCAGCTCCTCACGCTCCGCCTTGTCCTTCAGCCGGTAGAAAGCGCGGTAGAGACGGAGCACCAGCACGAACAGCCCGACGACTCCCGCCGTGTAGAGCAGCCATGCCCAGGGTGTCTGCCAGAAGGAAGGCAGCACCTCGACCGCCAGCGTCTTCTCGTTGTCGCGCCACACGCCCTCGCTGTTCGTGGACTTCACGCGGAAGGTGTAGTGCCCCGGCGGAAGGTTGGTGTAGGTCGCCTCGCGGCTCTCCCCGACGTAACGGTACTCGCGGTCGAAGCCGTCGAGCCGGTAGGCGTACTGGATGTCCTCGGTGTTCGACATGTCAAGGGCGGCGTAGCGGATGCCGACGGTGTGGATGCCGTGGGGGATGCACACGAGCGACGTGTGGTTGAGCGTGTGCCGCAGGATGCCCGTGCTGTCGCCGGGGGAGACGGTGCGGTGGTCCGTCACGAGGGCGGACAGGCGGATGGTGGGGGTGAAGGTGTTCTTGAACACTTCCGCGGGGTTGAAGTAGAAGATGCCCTTCGTCGTGCCCAGCTGTATCTGCGTCCCGGCAAAGGTACCCGCGCCCTCGCTGAACTGGATGTTGAAGGCGGTGAAGTCGTTCTCATAGTGCTCGAAGGTCGCGTCGGCAGGACGGTACTTGATGAGTCCCTTCTCGGTGGCGAGCCAGAGGTTGCCCCGGTCGTCCGGACGGATGGCGTAGATGATGTCGGCTATCAGCCCGTCGGCGTGGGTGTAGGCACGGAACGACGCCTTGCCCCCGCCGAAGGAGGTCAGCTCCTGCAGTCCCTGTCCGAAGGTAGCGGCGAAGACCCCGCCCCCGGGCAGGCAGTCCACCATGTGCACGTCGCAGTGGTCGAGGCAGCGGGTCCAGCGGATGTCCGACGGACGGCTGAAACTGCCGTCGCAGGCGAGCGCACCGACGGTGGACGACACCCAGATGCGTCCGCGACTGTCCTCGCTGACGTGGCGCAGCTTGTAGTAGTGGCTCAGGGGGAAGCTCTTCAGTTCGTTGCGGGCATGGAGGAAGCGCAGGCTGCCGTCGGGCTGGAAGCGTACGAGGTTGAGCCCGCCGCCGTAGGTAGCCACCCAGACGCGCCCGCGGCTGTCCTCGAACAGGTGGTAGACCTCGTCGCAACTCAGGCTGTAGGGGTCGACCGACGAGTGGGTGTAATGCTCCGTCCGGAAGCGTCCTTCGCCTGACGGACGGAGGCGGTAAATGCCCTGCCCCTTGGTCGACACCCAGATGTCGCCGTCGCGGTCCTGCATCACGGCGTAAACCCTGGCAAAGCGCGTGGCTGCGCTCTCACGGGAGACGATGCGTCCGGCGGACGGGTCCAGCCTGCCCAGCAGATGCTTGTAGGGGTCGAGCACGAGCAGCTCGTTGTTGCGCGTGCCTGCCCAGGTGCGTCCCTGACGGTCGACCAGGAGGGCGCGCACCTCGTTCCCGGGCGACTCGGGGTCGTCGGCATCGAGGGGCAGGAGGTGGAAGAAGGCGTGCTGGAAGGTTATCTTCGTCAGTCCGCCCAGGAGGGTACTCATCCAGAGGTTCCCCTGACGGTCGGTGCAGATGGAGAAACAGCGGTCGTTCGAGCGCCACTCATGCGTCCGCTGGGCGGGGTTGAAGGGCACGAGGGTGTTCGACGGACGGTCATACCATGCCAGCCCGCCGCCCTTGGGGTGGACCCAAAGGATGCCGTTGGCATCTTCCGCCAGGAGTACGCCCGTCTCGGTGGCAAGCGGACGCCCGTGCTCGTCGCGCATGAGGAAGTGGGTGAAGCGGCGGTGCGATGGGTCGAACAGCCCGATGCCGAGGGAGGCATACTCCAGCCAGGCGAGTCCGTGGCGGTCGGTGTACACCTTATATATATGGTCGTCCGCAGGTCCGCCGGGGGTGCGTGTCGAGAAGTGGAGGGTGTCGGAAGGGGTGGCGAGGAACAGCCCGTCGCCGTCGGTGGAAAAGAGCAGGCTGCCGTCCGCGCACCGGGCGATGTCGGTCACGGCGGCAGGGGTGGGCAGACGGTGAAGGGTGAGCCGGCGGGTCGCCTTGTCGCAGACGAACACGCCGCCACTGTCGCCGGCAACGAGCAGGCGGCGTCCGTCTTCCATCAGCGTCCGCAGGGCAGTCTCCGGGGCGCCGGGCAACCGGACGGGACGCAGTGTCTCCGTCAGCGGGTCAAAGCGGAAGAGCCCCCGGGAGGAGAGTATCCACTCCTGCCCGCGGTCGTCGCGGTGGACGTCCGTCAGCTCGCCACACGACGCGAGGTTGACGGGCGGACGCAGGGCAAGCTGCTGGCTGTCGGCATCGTAAGAGGCACGGACGGCGGTGCCGTTGCCCAGGACCCAGACCACACCGCCGGCAAGGGGACGGACGACGGCAGTCTGCGCGGTGCGGCGTCCGCCTGTCAGCGGGATGGGGAGGACACGCTCGTCGCGCGGGTCGAAGCGGTAGACGGAGTTGTCGTAGCACACGAGCCAGAGGCAGCCGACGGAGTCCTCGGTGATGGAGAGCACCCGTCCGCTGGTGAAGGGATGTGTGCCATCGGCGCCTGCCTTGAAGTTGCGGAAGGTGTAGCCGTCGAAGCAGCTCAGCCCGTTCCATGTGGCAAACCACATCACGCCCTCGCGGTCCTGGAGGATGTCGTGTATGAAGCCGTGCCCCAGCCCGTCCTTCGGACCGTACGCCCGGACGGCATATTGCGGCAACGCCCCCGCCCGGCTGTGCCCGGACAGGGTGAAAAGGGTGAAAAGAATGTACAGACCCAGGTATATGCGGATTCTCATAAGCGTGTATCGTAACAGCTCGTAAAGGTAACAAAATAATTGACAATTGACAACGTCTCAATTGACAATGGACAACGTCTCAATTGACAATGGACAATGGACAATTGACAATTGCCGTGCGGCGTGGGGGATGTGTCTACAAGGCGATAATTGTCAATTGTCAATTGAAAGTCCGGTTTTAACATCACATTTTCCCGATTCGGCGTTTTCAGGTAACGCACAAATCCGCAATTTTGTCCCAATTAGAAAAACGCGCGTTAAATATTTTAAGATACATCCTTCAGAACGCATCGAAATAAACCGTTATTCACATAATTATACCGTTTCTAACGCGAAAAAGGCATCCTTCGCACCCATTTTCGCCGACGAAAGCACCGGTGGTTGGCTTCGTACGGACGAACGACTACCGTCGTACGGACGTGTCCGCACGCTCGTAGTCGTTCGTCCGTACGAAAACAGCCACCTGTCCCCACTTTTTAGCGACCGGAGGGGCACGATTCCGTGAGTGTGAAATTGCGTCCGTCCGTGTGAAAAGACCGACAGAAGGGAATGCAGAACAAGGAACAGCGAGCAGAAGGACAGGGAAACGACGGAAAAGGCGTCAGGGTGCATTTGGCAAATCGCCCGAGAAGGGCCTTCCCGGTCACCAACTCGTATTTCGGTGCAAGGAAAGCCCTTCTCGGGCGATTCGTTTGACATTTTGACAAATTGACAATCGCGTCGGAAGGCAGGTGCCGTCCGCCCGGCACAGACGGGGTCAGACCGCCTTGCCGCGCCATCCGCCGCGGTGGATGTAGATGGAGCAGAAGACGAGCAGTGCCAGTCCGTAGATGTGCTCGGTCGTCCAGCAGACGGCGACGTCCGCGCGCAGCCAGTTGATGATGACCACACAGTAGGCGACATAGACCACCTGGACGATGACCTCCAGCAGGAACGCCATCCGCGTGTTGCCCGTACCGGAGATGGACTGGAAATAGATGATGCCGGGGACGTGGAAGAAGTATGCCGTGCACAGGACGAGCAGCGAGGGGACAGTTGCCGCCTGAAGCTCGGGGATGTTGGTGTAGATGCTGATGACTGCGGTGGGAAAGACTGCCACGAGGACACCCAGCCCGAGCACGAAGAGGTAGCACAGGCGGATGTGCTGACGGATGGTGGGCAGGACGGCGTCGGTCTTGCCGGCACCGATGAGGTTGCTCACCAGCGACCCGCACGTGGCGGCGAAGGCGGCGACAATCATGTAGAAGAATCCTGACACGCTGCGCACGACGTTCGACACGGCAAGCGGCTCCTTGCCCAGGTGCTCGACGAAGAGGAAGAAGAGGAACCACGTGGACAGCGTCAGGAAGCTCTGTATCATGGTCCAGAACGAGACGGTGAAGATGCTCCGCAGCGTGCGCATCCGGAAACGCACGCGGTGGGCAAGGCCGTACTTGGCACAGTCGATGCGCCGCGTGGTGTAGACGATGAAGAAGACCAGCGACACCAGCTCGCAGAGCGACGAGCCGATGGCGGCTCCGGCGATGCCCAGGGCGGGGAAGCCCAGCTTGCCGAAGACGAGGATGTAGTTGAACACCACGTTCGACAGGACCATGACGACGGAGTTCAGCGTCAGGGTCTTCGTCTGGGTGGTGCCGATGTAGAATGCGCGGAACATCGCCGCGGCGAAGGAGAAGAAGAAGCCGAAGATACGCCAGTCGATGTAGCTCTCGGCTGCCGCACAGATGTCGGGGTCGTCGATGATGCGCTCCAGCAGCAGGGGCGAAAGCGCCTTGGTCAGCCCGAAGGCGAGCACGGCAAAGGCGAGGAGGAAGTAGAGTCCGTGGTAAAAGATGGCACCGACCTCCCGGTAGTTCTGTTCGCCGTTACGGCGTGCCATGATGATTTGTGCGCCCGCACTGAAGCCGAAGCCCATCATGAAGATGACGAGGTAATAGACACTGGCAATCGCCGATGCGCCCAGTTCGACTTCGCCGACCCGCCCCAGGAACGCGGTGTCGGTCATTCCGATGAGCTGTTCCATGACCAGGCTGATCAGGCAGGGATAGGCTATCTTCAGAATCTCTTTGTTGGTGTAAGCTGTCTTCATTGGTGTTATCTCTTGGAAATGCGGTGCAAAGATAATTGACAATTGTCCATTGTCCATTGTCAATTGTCAATTAAGACGTTGTTGGACCGGGCGACCAGACCGGTCGCCCCTACATTCACCGCCTGATGAGACAGAACAACCGCCGAACGGTCATTGTCAATTATCAATTGTCAATTGTCAATTGAAACGCGTTCAATAGACCTCCAGCGTGACCCGTTCGGGGCTTTCCTCCGGTTGTTCGGGCAGCGGGGTGCCGTTGACCGACGACGAAGTGAAGCGGACGCCCTCAGTGTTCTTCAGGTAGTGGGCGTGCGGTGCCTCGCCGACGTGGAAGTCGTGGATGCGGACGTTGCGTATCGGGTACACCTCGTTGCCGTCCATGAACACGGCGTAGTGGTCCGCCTTCCCAGCCTGGACGTGGCTGATGTGGAAGTCCTCATAGAGTGCCTGGTAGTTCCCCCCGCGGAAGCCGAAGTAGTTGGTCTCAAAGCGGAGTATGGCGCCCTTGGCGCGCTCCACCGTGATGCTGTCGACGAAGACGCGGCGGATGTAGCCGCCCCGGTCGCGGTTGGACTTGAAGTAGAGGGCGTTCTTGACCGTGCCTATCTCGATGTTGCTCATATAGACATCGGAGGCACCGCCGGACATCTCGCTGCCGATGCACAGCCCGTTGCACTCGGAGTGGAAGATGCAGTCGCGGATGACGATGTTCCGCGAGGGGCGTCCGATGGAGCGGCCGTCGGTGTCGCGTCCTGACTTGATGGCGATGGCGTCGTCGCCGGTGCGGAAGGTGCAACGCTCGATGAGCACGTTCGACGTTCCCTCCGGGTCGCAGCCGTCGTTGTTGGGGAAGTGGCTGTCGATGGTCACCCCGCGGACGATGACATTGTCACAGAGCACCGGGTGAATGGTCCAGAAGGGGGAGTCCTTGATGGTCACGCCCTCGATGAGCACGCGCGAGCAGCCCAGGGGCTGGATGCACGACGGACGCAGGACGGTGCCCTTGCCGAAGACACGTTCCTGGACGGGCACGAGCTTGTCGCCCATCTCCCGCAGGCGGTCGCGGTCCGGTGCCTCAATCCGGCTCCATGCGGCGAACTCCTTGCCGCCCTGGGCGTCGATGGTGCCGCTGCCCGTGATGGCAATGTTGTTGGCATGGTAGGCATAAATCATGGGGGAGTGTCCGTACATCTCCGTGCCTTCCCAGCGGGTCAGCACCACGGGGAGGAAGTCGTCCGCCCGTCCGCTGAACTGCAGGTAGGCGCCCTCGTCAAGGTGGAGGTTGACGTCGCTCTTCAGGCGCAGCGGCCCGTTGAGTGGATAGTGTCCGGCTGTGACACGGACGGTCCCTCCGCCGAGCCACGAGCAGGAGTCAATGGCCTGCTGGATGACCCGGAGGCTCTCGTCAGCCTTTTCAGGCAGGCGGACGGTGAAGGTACGGTCGGGGAAGGAGGTGGTGGCGATGCGGCTGACGATGGCCTCCTGCGGTGTCATCGGCTGACGGCGTGCCGGTCCGTCGTGACGGTAGGTAAAGTCGTCAAAGGAGGCACTGCCCGCTGCCTGCCGCACGTTGTAGCAGTACAACCCCACGCGCACCCCTTTCCAGTTGCCGAACTCCATCGTGAAGGCGTCGCCCGCGGCGGTGAAGTTGCGGTTGTCGGTACTGTACAGCAAGGTGTAGCGGTTCGCCCGTGCATCCGCCTGCAGACGGAGGTAGACGGTCGTCCCGCTGACGGGGAAGGAGGCAGCCTCCGTGCCCCCGTGCTCAAGGTAGAGGCGGGTGTCCGCTCCGTCGCGGCGGATGCCCAGCAGGCTGTTCGCCTTGCCGATGCAGGCGATGCCGCAGCGCTGTCCGTCCGCCAGGTCGTCAAAGTCCATGCGTACGGTCGCCGTGCCGCGGTAGCCCATGGTCTTCTGGGTGAGCGTGTTGCGTGCCCGGCGGAAGTCGTCTGCCTGCAGGGCGTGGAGGGTGAGCGTGCCGGGACGTTCGGTCAGCGACCAGGCATCGTCCACGGGGTTGTGGTTGAACTGCCACTGCAGTCCGAGCGACGGTCCGCTAAAGTCGTCATCGGTGCGGGGCACCTCGACGGGCACGTCACGCGTTCCCCGCGGCTTGGTCCACGATGCGACCGGTTCGCCGACACCGTTGCGGTCGATGTCCACGCCGACCACGGGCCAGTCATCCTCCCAGTGCATGGGTTGCAGGTGGACGACGCGTCCCAGCGGGTTGTACTGCTGGAAGTGGAAGAAGAACCATTCGCCCTCCGGCGTGTCGACCATCGCTCCCTGGTGCGGTCCGTTTATGTCGGTCGTGCCGCGTTCGAGCACCACGCGCTTCTCATAGGGGCCGTAGATGCTCTTCGAGCGCAGGACGGTCTGCCACCCCTTGGAGACGCCCCCTTCGGGGATGCTGAGGTAGTAGTACCCGTTGCGCTTGTGAATCTTCGTGCCCTCCGCCACCGGTCCGCGGTAGACGGTCCGTCCCTCGTCGAGCAGGCGGGTGCCGTCGGGGCTCATGCGGTGGATGATGATGGGACCTGCGCCGTGGATGCTGCGTCCGAGGTACGCCTGCCCGTCATCGTCCCAGAAGGGGCACGGGTCTTCCCACTTGGGCACGTGGCAGACGTTCGTCAGGGGACTCCACGGCCCGGCGGGGTCGGTGGCGTTGGTCATGAAGAGTCCCTCGTCGGGTGTGCAGAAGAAAATCCAGAACTTCCCGTCGTGGTAGCGGATGGCAGGTGCCCACGAGCCGCCGGCATAGCGTTCGTTCGTGTCCCAGCCCGGGAAGTCGAAGCGGCTGTATACCTGGGAGAGGAGGCGCCAGTTGACCATGTCGTCCGAGACGAGCACCTGCATGCCCAGGAAGTGGAAGTCGGAGGCGACCATGTAGTACTTCTCGCCCACACGGATGACGTCGGGGTCGGAGTAGTCGGCATTGAGGATGGGGTTGATGTATGTGCCATTGCCCTGGTCGCCCCAGGTGTCGGGCGACGTCTGTTGGGCGGCAAGGGGGACGGACAGCGCCGTCATGCCCAGAAAGAGAGAGAGGAGTTGTTTCAGCATAAAAGTCGGGAATAAGGAGTAATGGGATCGCAGAGACGGCAGAAGCCTCCCCCACTCTCCCCGAGGAGAATGGAGGAGGCAGGAGAGAGCTTGTCTACTGCATGTTCAGTCTGCCAGGCGGGAGGCTTAATAGCCGGGGTTCTGCTCCACGTGAGCCTGGTTGAGGTCGATGGCGGCCTGCGGGATGGGGCGCAGAATCTTGTACTTGCCGTCGGGTCCCGTCAGCGCACTGAGCTCGACACCGTCCTCGTTGTACTCGGTGACGTACTCGATGAGCTTGTGCGTGCGCTTCAGGTCGGTCCAGCGGACGTACTCGCCTGCCAGCTCGCGGGCGCGCTCGTCGAGGATGAAGTCGATGGTAATGTCGGCAGCGTCGACGTGCATGGCTGTCTCGTAGCCGCTCTTGATGGTTCCGGGACGCTGACGCAGGTTGTTGATCATCTCCGCAGCCTGCCGCGTGTCGCCCTTCTTGTAATAAGCCTCAGCGGCGATCAGGTACGCTTCGCCCAGGCGTGCCAGGACAACGTCGTGCATGCTGCACGTGGTGCTCCGGTTGGCAATGGAGGTCTCGGTGTAGTCGTCAAACTTCTTGATGGCGGCGTTGCCGAAGTCCTGCGTCCGCCGGTCCTTGTAGGAAGCCGGCTGACCGTTGGACGGTGCGATGCCGCCCTCGGCGACGGTCTTGCTGACTATGGTCTCGGTCTTGATGCCGTTCGGGTCGTCGGCACGCCAGGCAGCGATGTCCTCGTCGGTCGCCCAGGCGGGAGCATAGTAGTAGAGTATCTTCGACGTCGGGTTGGTATACCAGTCGAAGTATGCCTCATGGAACTCCAGCATGAAGGTCTGCTCCAGTCGGCCGTCTCCGCGCGTGTACATCTGCTGGAGACGGAGAGAAGGTGCGAAGTTGCCGTCAATCGCCTTGTTGCGTGGCTTCTCGGAGCCACCCTGGTAGGATCCGAACTGTGACTGCTGGTAGGACCCGTCGTCAACGGGGTTCTCCACGGCGGAGCTGCTGTACTGTACGCTCCAGAACAGTTCGTCGTTCTCTTCGTTATTGACGTCGAACGCCTCCTCGATGGAGAGCGCGGGAAGCTCCCCGTTGATGGCCTGCCGGGCATAGGTCACGGCGTTGTCGAAGTCCGACGCCTGGGCGATGGATGCCTCCTGTGCCTCGTAGTCGGTGCCGTCGAGCCAGCCACGTGTCAGGTATGCCTTGGCGGCATAGAAGGCGGCTGCCCGCTTATTGGCACGACCGACGCCGGAAGAGGCGCGCTCCAGCAGATGCGAGTCTGCGGACGCCAGGTAGGTAAACTCGTCAATGATGAACTGGTAGACCGTGGCGAGGTCGGTGCGCTCGTGGCTCATCACGGCGGACTCGAACATCTCGGTGTTCAGCGCCACCGGACCGAACTGCTGCACGAGCTGGAAGTACCACCATGCCCTTAGGTAACGCGCCTCGTCGATGTACTGCAGGCGCTGGGCGTTGTCCTCGGTCGTCTCGCCGTACGCGATGACACTGTTGGCGAGCTGGATGCCCTTGTAGCAACGGTCGTAGAAGTCCTTGATGATGCCTTCATCGGTCGTGAAGGTATACTGTCCCATGACCACGCCCTGGCTCTTGCCGTCGGCATAGAGGTCCGTGCCCGCCACGAAGAGCTGGGGCTGTGCGCTGTAGATGGTGCGGAGCGAGGAGTAGGCGCTGTTCGTGAGGCTGGCGAAGCCGTTCGCCGTGTTGTAGAACTCCTCGGTGGGGACGTTCGATTTGTTGTCTTGCTCCAGAAAGTCCGAGCAGGCGGTAAACGCCAGGGAGGCCGCAAGTGCGAAAATGTATAGGTGTTTCATGATTGCATTAGAATTTTAAGTTAATACCAAACTGCCAGCTCGTGGCGCTCACACCGCCGGTACCGTCGCTGACCTGTGCGTCCGCCCACTCAGGGTCGAAGCCCTTGTAGTCCGTCCACACTACGGGATTGACCACGTTGGCATACAGACGCAGGTGGGAGATGTGCAGCTTCTTGAGCCACGACGTCGGGAAGGTGTAGCCCAGGGTGATGTTCTTTATCTTCACGTACGAGTTGTCCACGAAGTACTGCGAGCGGTCTTCATTGGCACCGGACAGCCAGTAGGAGCCGCCGCCCTTGCCGTTGCCGCCGTTCGTCGGGAAGGGCCAGCTGCCGTAGTGCGTCGAGGTCGTGGTCGATATCGAGCCGTCCTCGGCAAGCGTCGGTACGCCTTCGGGGATATAGTAGTCGATGTTCAGGCGCTGCATGCCGCGCTGCGAGTAGTCGGTGAACTCGCCCATGAACGGAGAGTAGACCGTGCCTCCCTGGCTCGTGTAGATGTTCAGGCTGAGGTCCCAGTTCTTGTAGGTCAGGTTCGAGACGAAGCTTCCCGTCCACGTCGGTGCGCAATGGCCGAGAATCATCTTGTCGTTCGCGTCGATGACGCCGTCGCCGGTCTTGTCGTAAATCTTCATCTCGCCCTCATAGAACTTGGTCTTTATGTTCGGGTCCTGCGCCATGGCCTGTGCCTCTTCACGCGTACAGACGCCCGTGTACTTGTAGCCGTAGACCACGTCGATGGGGCTGCCGATGAACCACTTGTTGCCCACGAGGTCCTCTTTGCCTCCATTCAGCTCCCGGATGCTGTTGATGTTGCGGGCAAAGGAGAACGAGGTCGTCCAGTTCCAGTCCTTCGTGCGGACGTTGTTCGTGTTCAGCTGAACCTCGATACCCTTGTTGTTCACCTTGCCGACGTTGCTCACCACGGCGCCCGAGTAGGAGCCCAGTTCGAGCGGCGTCTGCATCTCCATCAGCAGGTCGCTGGAGTTCTTGTTGTACAGGTCCACCGAACCGTTGATGCGGTTGTCCAGGAAGCCGAAGTCCACGCCGACGTTGAACTCCGTCGTCCGTTCCCACGTGAGGTCGGGGTTGATCATCGTGTAGCCGAAGCCGTTGGCTACCGTGCTGCCGAAGTTGTAGTAGTACTTCACGTTGGCGAGCGCCTGCGTGTCGTAGGGACCTACGCCCGCGTTGTTACCCGTCACACCGAAGCTGGCACGGAGCTTCAGGTTGCTCAGCCAGCCGCGTACCGGCTCCATGAACTTCTCTTCGGTCATGCGCCAGGCGACGGCTGCCGAGGGGAACATACCCCAGCGGTTCCCTTCGCTGAACTTCGAGCTGCCATCCCAGCGCGAGGATACGGTCACCATGTACTTGCCCTTGTAGTCGTAGTTGACGCGCGCCACGTAAGACAACATCGTGATGCGCTCATAGTAGCTCGACTGGCTCTGCACCGTTCCCGAGCCGAGGTTGTGCCAGTCGACGTCGAACGGCATATCGACCACGCCCATGTAGTCGCCTTCCATCCGCTGGTCGTAGACACTGAACAGGCCCAGCACGTTCACGTTGTGGTCGCCGAACGACTTGATGAAGTTCGCCTGCGTGTCCCATGTGTAGGAGAACACCTGGTCGTTGTACTTCTCCGCCATGTTCGTCTTGCCCGAGCGGTACTGCGTGTTGCCGTTGTAGAACGTGCCCCGCTCGCTCTTCGTGTACATGGGCGAGAAGGTCGTCTTCAGGATGACCTCCTTGACGGGGCTGTACTGCAGGTAGAGGTTCGCCATGATGTCATAGGAGCGTGTGTTGTCCTTGGAGTTCTCGCGGTCGACCAGCGGGTTGATGTTCGAGGTCGGTCCGCCGCCGTTGGGATAGATGGCGGCATCCTTGCCCGGCTGGACGATGAGCTCGCCGGCATTCTCCCCCTCCCAGTAGTACGCCGGCATCGTCGGCGTCATGCGGAAGCCCGAGAGGACGGCGTAGTTGCTGCCGCTCTCCTTGAGCGACGTTGCCATGTTGGTGGAGAATCCTGCCGACACCTTGTCGGAGATTTTATGGTCGACGGCTCCCTTCAGGTTCCAGCGGCTGTAGCCGTCATAGAGCACGCCCTCCTCGTCCTGGTAGCCGAGGCCGACGCGATAGCTGATGTCGCGCGCGTTGCCGGTGATGTTGACGAAGTGGTTCTGTTGCGAGCCGGTGCGTGTCACCAGGTCCACCCAGTCGGTGTAACGCTTGTTGCGGTACATGTCCTTGACGACCTCGCTGCCCCCGCCCCAGAAGTTCTGGTAGTTAGCGTCCGTCAAGTTCCATGTCGTCAGACCCGTGCTGCTGTCCATCGACGACTCGAAGTAGCGGTAGAAACGCCAGTTGAGGAACTGGTCACCGTCCATGAAGTCCGGCATGTTCGTCGTGTGCTTCACGCCGTAGTATCCGTCATAGCTGACGGTCGCGCGAGACTCCTCGGGTGCGCCCTTCTTGGTCGTAATCATCAGCACGCCGTTCGTGGCGCGTGAACCGTAGATGGCCGTCGAGGAGGCATCCTTGAGGACGTCTACCTTCTCGATGTCCATCGGGTTGAGGAAGTCCATGTTGTCGCATACCACCCCGTCGATGACGTAGAGCGGCTCCGCCTCGTTGAGCGAGCTCTTACCACGAATCTGGATGCTGAACCCGTCGCCCGCGCGGCTCGAAGACTGGGTGATGTTCACACCGGCGACCTGTCCCTGGAGACTCTCCATGACCGACGTCGAGCCGCGTGCCGAAATCACGTCCGACTTCACGCTCCCGACGGAGCCTGTCAGGTCGGACTTCTTCACCACGCCATAGCCCACCACGACCACCTCGTCGAGCAGCTGGTCATCGGGGACCATGCTGACCTGGCAGTCGGAGCGCCCTTTCAGTTCGATTTCCTGCGTACGGAAGCCCACGTAGGAGATGACAAGTGTGGCGTCCGCAGGTGCGTTGAGTTTGAAATTACCGTCGAAGTCGGTCACCGTTCCCAGCTTCGTACCCTTCACCTGGATGGATACGCCGATGAGCGGTTCCCCCTTCTCGTCGACCACCCGTCCGGTGACCGACCTGTTCTGTTGAGTGACGGCAGCCTGGACATCGGTTGCGGCATTCACGTCCGCCGCCAGGAGCAGCTGCGGCGCCATCATCATGCCCAACGAGAGGCTACAGGCAAACAGTGTGTTTTTCGAAAGACATCCACCCGTGTGACGGGAGACGCTCTTGTGTGTGTTTCCTCGGTAGTTCATATTTTTCATGTTTAGATTGCTCGCAAAGAAAGCCCGAACCTCCGTTCCGACGGTGTAAAAACTGACACAAATGATGGAAAAACTGGTATTCCCTGCTGTAAAACATGTTTTGGAGCCTCGTTCCTCCCCTTCTGTTAACAATTGATAGTTGACAAGTGACAACATCCGTCCGGTGTGAGAACCCTTTCCGCAAAGTCCGTTTGTCACAATGACAACGTTCCTCCGGTTTTAACATCACATTTTCCCGATTCGGCGTTTTCAGCTGACGCGTACTTTCGCAAATTTCTCCCTTCCAGAAAAACGCGCGTTAAATATTTTAAGACACGGACGTCAGAATACGCCGAAAGTAACGTCCGTTTACACAAATACACCTTTTCTAACGCGAAAAAAGCATCCGCCGAACCCATTTTCACCATCGAAAGCACCTGTGACTCGCTTCGTACGGACGAACGACTACCGTCGTACCGACGTGTCCGCACCGTCGTGGTCGTTCGTCCGTACGAAAACAACCACCTGTTTCCACTTTTCAGAGCCCGAAGGGGCACGATTCCCGATGTGTGAAATTGCGTCCGTCCGTGTGAAAAGACCGACGGAAGGGAACGAAGGGAGAGACAAACCGTGCAGGAGGAAAGGGAATCTGCGAAAAAGCTGTCAACCTGTATTTCGCAAATCGCCCGAGAAGGGCCTTCCCGGTCACCAATCCGTATTTGGGCGCAACGAAGCCCCTTCTCGGACGATTCATTTGACGTTTTGACAAAACGACACAACCGCACCTCCCGTCCGCAACACAACGGTTCAACCGAAAATCGTTACCTTTGCACCCGGTAACCAAATTGAGACCCAACATCATGACAACCTATTCCATAAACGACTTCGAGATTATGGCTCCGGTGGGCTCGCGCGAGTCGCTTGCCGCCGCCATACAGGCAAAAGCCGATTCCATCTACTTCGGCATCGAGAACCTTAACATGCGGGCACACTCCGCCAACACCTTCACCGTGGACGACCTGAAGGAGATTGCCGCCACCTGCGACGCGCACGGCATGAAGAGCTACCTTACCGTCAATACCATCATCTACGACGAGGACCTGGAACTCATGCGACGCATCTGCGACGCCGCTCACGAGGCAGGTATCTCCGCCGTCATCGCTGCCGACGTGGCGGTGATGGACTACTGCAACCGCATCGGTCAGGAGGTGCACCTGTCGACGCAGCTCAACATCTCCAACATCGAGGCGCTGCGCTTCTACGCGCGTTTTGCCGACGTCGTGGTCCTCGCCCGGGAGCTGAACCTGGAGCAGGTGCGGGAGATTCACCGCCACATCGTCGAGGAGAACATCTGCGGACCCGGCGGACAGCAGGTGCGCATCGAGATGTTCTGCCACGGCGCGCTCTGCATGGCAGTCTCCGGCAAGTGCTACCTCAGCCTGCACGAGCTGAACTCGTCCGCCAACCGCGGTGCGTGCACGCAGATATGCCGACGCGCCTACACCGTGCGCGACCGGGACAGCAACATCGAGCTGGACGTGGAGAACAAGTACATCATGTCGCCCAAGGACCTGAAGACCATCCACTTCATGGACCGCATGATCGAGGCGGGCGTCCGTGTGTTCAAAATCGAGGGACGGGCACGCGGACCCGAATACGTCCGCATCGTCGCAGAGTGCTACAAGCAGGCCATCGCCGCCTGCCTCGACGGGACGTTCACGCCCGAGAAGGTGGCTGCGTGGGAGGAACGCCTCAAGACGGTCTTCAACCGCGGCTTCTGGGACGGCTACTACCTGGGGCAACGCCTGGGCGAGTGGAGCCGGCGCTACGGTTCGGAGGCGACGCAGAAGAAGGTCTACGTGGGGCGCGGCATGAAGTACTTCTCGCAGCTCGGCGTGGCGGAGTTCCTGACGGAGGCGTCGGACCTTCACGTCGGGGACGACCTGCTCATCACGGGCCCCACCACGGGAGCGCTCTTCCTGAAGCTGGAGGACCCGCGCGTAGACCTCCGCTCGGTGGACCATGTGGAGAAGGGGGTACACGTCTCCTTCAAGGTGCCCGAGAAGATACGCCCCAGCGACAAGCTCTACAAGCTAGTCTCTACAATTGACAATTGACAAGGAACAATTGACAATGGACAATGACAATTGCCCCGGAAAGTTTGTCAATTGTCAATTTAAGCCTATCTTTGTAGCTACTCAACTAAACACAACCATCTATGGAACAAAAACTGTACATCTACAATACATTGTCCCGCAAGAAGGAGGAGTTCATTCCCCTGCATGCTCCTCATGTGGGCATGTACGTCTGTGGTCCCACCGTCTACGGTGACGCCCACCTGGGGCATGCACGCCCTGCCATCACGTTCGACCTCGTCTTCCGCTACCTGCAACACCTGGGGTACAAGGTGCGCTACGTCCGCAACATCACCGACGTGGGACACCTGGAGCACGACGCCGACGAGGGAGAGGACAAGATTGCCAAGAAGGCACGGCTGGAGCAGCTCGAGCCGATGGAAGTGGCACAGTTCTATGCCAACCGCTACCACAAGGCCATGGAGGAGCTGAACGTCCTTCCGCCGAGCATCGAACCCCTCGCATCGGGACACATCATCGAGCAGATACAGCTCGTCAAGGAAATCCTTGCCAACGGCTATGCCTACGAGAGCCAAGGCTCGGTCTACTTCGACGTGGCAAAGTATAACAAGGACCACCACTACGGCAAGCTCTCGGGGCGCAACCTCGACGACGTGCTCAACACCACCCGCGAGCTGGACGGCCAGCAGGAGAAGCACAATCCCGCCGACTTCGCCCTGTGGAAGAGCGCGCAGCCGGAGCACATCATGCGCTGGCCCAGCCCCTGGAGCGACGGCTTCCCGGGATGGCACTGCGAGTGCACCGCCATGGGACGGAAGTACCTCGGCGCCCACTTCGACATCCACGGCGGCGGCATGGACCTCGTCTTCCCCCACCATGAGTGCGAGATTGCACAGAGCGTGGCATCGCAGGGCGACGACATGGTGCACTACTGGATGCACAACAACATGATTACCATCAACGGGACGAAGATGGGCAAGAGCCTCGGCAACTTCATCACCCTCGACCAGTTCTTCAACGGGACGCACCCGCTGCTCTCGCAGTCGTACAGCCCGATGACCATCCGCTTCTTCATCCTCCAGGCACACTACCGCAGCACGGTGGACTTCAGCAACGAGGCTCTCCAGGCTGCCGAGAAGGGGATGCAGCGGCTCATGGAGGCGTATGACAACCTCTGCCACATCCAGCCGTCCGCCACGTCGAGCGTGGACGTGTCCGGCCTCCGGCAGAAGTGCTACGACGCCATGAACGACGACTTCAACTCTCCCATCGTTATCGCACACCTCTTCGACGCCTGCAAGGCCATCAATACCGCTTATGACAAAAAGGCAACCCTCTCTGCCACCGACCTGGAAGAGCTGAAGGCGGTCTTCGACCTCTTCCTGTTCGACCTGCTCGGCATGAAGCGCGAACAGGGCACGGGGGCAGCCCGCGAGGAAGCTTTCGGCAAGGCGGTCGACATGCTGCTCCAGCAGCGCATGACCGCCAAGGCGAACAAGGACTGGGCGACGAGCGACCGCATCCGCAACGAGCTGACCGCCCTGGGCTTCGAGGTGAAGGACACGAAGGACGGCTTCGCCTGGCGCCTGCTGAAGTGACGATTTGTCAGCGCGGCCCTGTCCGGTACGCTTTTTGCTGCTCCGGACGTGTACAAACGTATTATTCACCAACTAAATATATTACAGCTATGATTAGTGAGAAAATGCAAAAAGCCATCAATGAGCAAGTAACGGCAGAGATGTGGTCTGCCAATCTCTACATGTCAATGTCCTTCTACCTCAAGATGGAGGGCTTCGACGGCTTTGCACACTGGATGAAGAAACAGTCTGATGAGGAATTGGCACACGCCTACAGCATGGCTGACTATGTCATCAAGCGTGGTGGCAAGGTGACGGTAGACAAGGTCGACGTGGTCCCCACCGGATGGGGAAGCCCGCTGGAAGTGTTCGAGCATGTGTACGAACATGAGTGCCACGTGTCGGAGCAAATCAACTCGCTGCTCGACATAGCCAAGGCGGAAAATGACAAACCGACGGAGGACTTCCTCTGGAGCTTCGTCCGCGAACAAGTGGAAGAGGAGGCTACCGTGCAGAACATCGTCGACCGTATCCGCAAGATGGGCGACACGGCCCTCTGCTACCTCGACGGGCAATATGGCGCACGCCAGTAAGCCCCGCCGTGCCGTCGCAGACGTGCACACCCTCATTTCATGAACAGGCTGAAAGGAGCCGGACAAACTATCTTGCCCGGCTCCTTTCTCTTTTTATATCATCCTGACGGGGAGGCGCCGGCGGACGTCCCGCACCCCGCTCCTCCCGTCGCTTCAAACTAGACTGACTTATGCTGATAACACTCCTCATCCTGCTCCTCTCCGCCGTGTTCTTCGTCAACGGCAAAATCCGCTCGGACATCGTCGCGCTCTGTGCGCTGGTGGCACTGCTGCTGTTCCACATCCTCACGCCCGACGAGGCGCTCTCGGGCTTTTCCAACAACGTGGTCATCATGATGGTGGGACTGTTCGTCGTGGGCGGCGCCATCCTCCAGACCGGACTGGCGAAGATGATAAGCGCGCGCATCCTGAAGCTTGCCGGCGAGAGCGAGCTGCGCCTCTTCGTGCTCATCATGCTCGTGACGGCAGCCATCGGCGCCTTCGTCAGCAACACGGGTACGGTCGCCCTGATGCTGCCCATCGTGGTGAGCATGGCGGCGGGCGCGGGCGTCAACTCCAGCCGTCTGCTGATGCCTCTGGCTTTCGCCAGCAGCATGGGCGGCATGATGACGCTCATCGGTACGCCGCCCAACCTCGTCATCCAGAACACCCTGACGGCGGCAGGCTATGAGCCGCTGTCGTTCTTCTCCTTCCTCCCCGTCGGCCTGGTCTGCCTCGCCGTGGGTCTGCTGGTGCTCCTCCCGCTGAGCAAGTGGGTGCTCGCCAAGCGCGGACAGAAGCGCGGCGACCGTCACCGCTCGGGCAAGTCGCTCTCCCAGCTCGTGCGCGAATACGGGCTTTCGAGCAACCTCTTCCGTCTGCAGGTGCCGGGAGGCTCTGAGGCGGAAGGGCGCACCATCGTCGACCTGGACATCCGCCGGCGCTACGGGCTGGACATCCTCGAGGTGCGGCGCGGCGACATCTCGCAGCACCGCTTCCTGAAGACCATCACGCAGAAGCTTGCCGACCCGGAGACGGCGTTGCAGGGAGGCGACATCCTCTATGTGAAGGGGGACTTCGACCAGGTGAAGCTGCTGGCTGACGACTACCGCCTCGCCCTCATCGACGGGCACACGACGGAGGAGGCGGCAAGCACGTCGAACGTGCTCGACTTCTACGACATCGGCATCGCCGAGATTCTGGTCATGCCGACGGCGCACATCGTGAACCGTCAGGTCAAGGAGGCGGGCTTCCGCGACAAGTTCAACGTGAACGTGCTGGGCATCCGCCGCAAGAAGGAGTACCTGCTCAACGACCTGGGACGCGAGGCCATCCACGGGGGCGACGTGCTGCTCGTGCAGGGTACGTGGGAGAACATCGCCCGCCTGGAACGCGAGGATGCCGACTGGGTGGTGCTGGGTCAGCCGCTTGCCGAGGCGGCACGTGTGACGCTCGACTACAAGGCGCCCGTGGCGGCTGCCATCATGGTACTCATGGTCGCCATGATGGTGTTCGACTTCATCCCCGTGGAGCCGGTGACGGCGGTGATGATTGCCGCCCTCCTGATGGTGCTCACGGGGTGTTTCCGCAACGTGGAGGCTGCCTACAAGACCATCAACTGGGAGAGCATCGTGCTCATTGCCGCCATGCTGCCCATGTCGCTGGCGCTGGAGAAGACCGGGGCGAGCGACTACATCTCCAGCACGCTGGTGAGCGGACTGGGCAGCTACGGTCCCATGGCGCTCATGGCAGGCATCTACTTCACGACCTCGCTGATGACGATGTTCATCAGCAACACCGCCACGGCCGTCCTGCTGGCACCCATCGCGCTCCACAGTGCGGAGGCTCTCGGCGTGAGCCCCGTGCCCTACCTATTCGCAGTGACCCTGGGCGCCAGCATGTGCTTTGCCTCTCCGTTCTCCACGCCGCCCAACGCGTTGGTGATGCCTGCCGGACAGTATACCTTCATGGACTACATCAAGGTGGGCCTTCCGCTACAAGTCATCATGGGCATCGTGATGATATTCGTGCTCCCGCTGCTGTTCCCGTTCTAACAATTGACAATTGACAGTTGACAATTGACAAGCAGTGATTCCTTCCCAAGCAGACCGTCCGGACAGGCTGTCCGGCGCGGCGTCGCCCCCCGGCAGGACGACAAGCACGCCGAACGTTCATTGTCAATTATCCATTGTCAATTGTCAATTACCCATTGTATCGCTTCTTGTCGACAAACATCATCGCCTTCTGTTCATCCGCCACGACACGGATGTAGCGTTCGTACTCGCGGAGGACGTCGGCGATGATTTCCTCCTTATTCAAATACTGGATGTCGTATCCCATCCTGCCGTCCGTGTAGTAGGTCACCGGAAGATACTGCTTGTTGGAGTCCACGTCGGGGGTGTTGTCCTCGCCGATGATGTAGTCGGAGATGCTCTGCACCTCGGTGGTCACGCCGTAGCGGAAGTTCCACACCTTCTCGAAGGGGATTTGCAGCTCGATGGAGAGCTTGCCGTTCTGCCCCGTGAGGATGTGTGCGTCGATACCCTTGCGGCTCAGCTCGTCGCGCAGCTCCTCGAAGGCGGGCTGCACCTTCTCGGCGAAGAAACGCTTGATGTCCCGCTTCTGCGAGAAGGTAAGAATCTGGTCGAGCCTTTCGTGCCAGTGGCTTCCGTCCCAGGTCGCGCTGCCATAGGGCCGCTTGGAGCTGTGGTAGAGCCTGTCGGTGCGCAGGGCACGCAGCAGGCACAGGCAGAGGAGCACCATGATGACGCCGAACGGGAGGGCGGAGATGAGCGTCATCGTCTGGAGCGACTGCAGGCCGCCGGCATAGAGGAGCGCCATCGTGATGGTGGCGAGCAGGATGCCCCAGAAGGCGTTCTGCCACTTGGGCGCATTGGGACGGTTGTTCGACGAGATGCTGTTCATCACCAGGATGCCCGAGTCGGCGGAGGTGACGAAGAAGACGGCAATCATCATCAGCGTGAGCACGCACAGGGGTGTGGCGAGGGGGAACTGTTCGAGGAACTTGAAGAGCAGCACGTCGGGGTTGCCGGCAAGCGCCGAGAGGGCGCCGTGCACCACGTTGCGGTCAATGTAGATGGCACTGTTGCCGAAGACCGTCATCCACAGGAAGATGAAGAACGAGGGGACGAGCAGCACCGCCAGGATGTACTCGCGGATGGTGCGTCCCTTGGAGATGCGGGCAATGAACAGCCCGACGAACGGTGCCCAGCTGATCCACCACGCCCAGTACATGACGGTCCATCCGGTGAACCACCCGACGCCGTCCTTCTCGAAGGCGAAGGTCTTGAAGGTGAGGTTGGCGAACTGGTTGATGTAGTAGCCGATGCCCTCGCTGAAGGCATTCATCAGGAAGGCGGTCGGCCCGAGCAGGAGGACGAAGAGCATCAGTACGATTGCCATCGTCAGGTTGATTTCGCTCAGCCGCTTGACGCCCTTGTTGACCCCGGCGACAGCCGACGCAATCGCCATGGAGCTGACCACCACGATGATGAGCGCCTGGAAGAGGAAGCTGGACTCGCGGAGGATGCCCAGGTGCACCAGTCCGGCGTTGAGCTGTACGACGCCGAAGCCGAGCGAGGTCGCGATGCCGAAGAAGGTGCTGACCAGGGCGAAGATGTCGACCACATCGCCCACCCGTCCATTGATGCGGTTGCGCAGAAGGGGGTAGAGTCCGCTGCGGATGGCAAGCGGAAGTTTGTAGCGGAAGGAGAAGTAGGCGAGAATCAGCCCCATGAGTCCGAAGATGGACCAGGCATGGATGCCCCAGTGGAAGAACGTGGCGAGCTGCGCCTCCTTGGCAGGATTGAGCGTGTCGGGCAAGGCAGGGTTGACGTAGTGGGACATGGGCTCCGCCACACCGAAGTACATCAGTCCGATACCCATCCCGGCGGCAAAGAGCATGGCTATCCACGAGAAGAAGCTGTACTGCGGACGGGAGCTGTCCGCTCCCAGACGGATGGCGCCGATCTTGCTGAACGCCAGCACGCAGAGGAAGATGAAGAAGAACGATATCATCAGGGTGTAAGCCCAGCTCAGCTTGTCGTAGATGAGCGTCTGGATGGATGCAAGGCAGGCGTTGGTCTGCCTGGGGAACAGTGCGCAGATGACGGACAGCCCGACGAGGACTGCCAGTCCCGGATAGGCGACACGTCGCGTGAAGGTTGGTTGCAGGTTAGGAAAAAACTTCATAAGTGTACGAGTGTTTAGGTTTATGGTTTCGGCTCCCATGAGCCGGAGACTTGAAGGCTTCCGCAGAAGCACGGTTGACAAATATACGGAAAATCAGTCGTTATGACGACACGGCTACGCATTTATTAACAATTGGGCTGTCAGTATGGCAGGGATAAAAGAAGAAGCGCGGATGCACCGGATGCCCTGAGCACCCCGGCGCTGTCCGCGCTTCCGAGAACTATTAAAGAATGTTTGCTTGTACAGTCTTACACTTTGTTGGCACGCTTGCGCTCGGTCTCGTCGAGGATGACCTTGCGCATGCGCATGCTCTTGGGCGTCACCTCCACGTACTCGTCCTCCTTGATGTATTCGAGGGCCTCCTCGAGCGAGAAGATGACGGGCGGGATGATGCGCGCCTTGTCGTCAGAGCCCGACGCACGCATGTTGGTGAGCTTCTTCGACTTGGTGACGTTGATGACGAGGTCGTTCTCATGCACGTGCTCGCCCACGACCTGTCCGGCATAGACCTCCTCCTGCGGATAGATGAAGAAGCGTCCGCGGTCCTGGAGCTTGTCGATGGCGTAGGCGAAGGCAGTACCCGTCTCCATGGCAATCATGGAACCGTTGGTGCGGCGTTCGATGTCGCCCTTGTAGGGTTGGTACTCCTTGAAGCGGTGCGCCATGATGGCTTCGCCGGCAGATGCCGTGAGGACGTTCGTACGCAGTCCGATGATGCCGCGCGAGGGGATGTCGAACTCGATGTCGACCCGGTCGCCGATGGTCTGCATCGAGGTCAGCTCGCCCTTGCGTCGGGTGACCATATCAATCATCTTGCTGGAGTATTCCTCGGGGACGTTGATGGTCAGCTCCTCGATGGGCTCACACTTCTTGCCGTCAATCTCCTTGTAGATGACCTGCGGCTGTCCCACCTGAAGCTCATAGCCTTCGCGGCGCATGGTCTCGATGAGGACGGAGAGGTGCAGCACGCCTCGGCCGGAGACAATCCACTTGCCGTCCTCGTTCTCGGTCTTGCGGACGCGGAGGGCAAGGTTCTTGTCGAGCTCGCGGGTGAGGCGGTCCTGGATGTGGCGTGAAGTGACGAACTTGCCTTCCCGTCCGAAGAAAGGCGAGTCGTTGATGGTGAAGAGCATGCTCATGGTCGGCTCGTCGATGGCAATGGGCGGCAGCGGTTCCGGGTTGTCGAAGTCGCAGATGGTGTCGCCGATTTCGAATCCTTCCAGACCGACGACGGCGCAGATGTCGCCCGAAGAGACGGACTGGACTTTCTTGCGTCCGAGTCCCTCGAAGGTATGCAGTTCCTTGATTTTCGACTTCACGAGCGTCCCGTCACGGCGTGCCAGGGTGATGTTCATGCCCTCGGTGAGCGTCCCGCGGTGCACGCGGCCCACGGCGATACGTCCGGTATAGGATGAGAAGTCGAGTGAAGTGATGAGCATCTGGGGAGTGCCCTCCAGCTGTTTGGGGGCAGGGATGTACTTGATGATGGCGTCGAGCAGCGGGGTGATGCTGTCGGTAGGCTTGCGCCAGTCCTCGCCCATCCAGTTGTTCTTTGCCGAACCGTAGAGGACGGGGAAGTCGAGCTGGTCCTCGGTGGCATTGAGTGAGAACATGAGGTCGAACACCATCTCATAGACCTCCTCGGGGCGGCAGTTGGGCTTGTCGACCTTGTTCACCACAACGATGGGCTTCAGCCCGATTTGCAGTGCCTTCTGGAGGACGAACCGGGTCTGCGGCATGGGTCCCTCGAAGGCGTCGACGAGCAGGATGCAGCCGTCCGCCATGTTGAGCACACGCTCCACCTCTCCGCCGAAGTCGGCGTGTCCCGGAGTGTCGATGATGTTGATTTTGGTATCTTTGTAGTTGATTGATACATTCTTCGAAAGAATCGTTATCCCTCGTTCGCGTTCCAAGTCGTTGTTATCCAATACAAGCACGCCGTTTGTCTGATCATTGCGGAAGAGGTGTCCCGCCAACATCATCTTGTCGACGAGCGTCGTCTTCCCGTGGTCGACGTGCGCAATGATTGCGATGTTTCTTATATTCTGCATACTATTACCTTAAATTTTCGGGCGCAAAGTTACAAGAAAATCTTTGAATAGGCATTGCGCATTGAGGAATATTGTCTATCTTTGCGCCCGCAAATCAATTTTAAACTAACTCATTATGTACTTAGACGCTGCAAAGAAACAAGAGATCTTTGGACAATACGGAAAGTCTAACACTGATACTGGCTCACCTGAAGCGCAGATAGCATTGTTCTCATACCGTATTTCCCACTTGACGGAGCACATGAAGCGCAACCGTAAAGATCATAGCACAGAAAGAGCTTTGACTACTCTCGTCGGCAAACGCCGCGCATTGTTGAACTACCTCAAGGATCGCGACATCGAGCGTTACCGCGCCATCCTGAAAGCTCTGAACTTGCGTAAGTAATCCCGCATTGCTTACGGCGCAAACGAACTTCAAGCCCCTGCCTCTCCCCACGAGACGCAGGGGCTTGCCGGTTTTTGGCACTCCCCCCTTCCTCACATTCCCCCGTTTTTTCCTATCTTTACGCCCACAAACCACTCCCGCCTATGATATTCACCGCAGAAAACATCCTGCTGCTCGGCTCCGTGCTTATCTTCTGCAGCATACTCATCAGCAAGACGGGCTATCGCTTCGGCATACCCACGCTGCTCCTCTTCCTGCTCGTCGGCATGCTCTTCGGGAGCGACGGGCTCGGGCTCCAGTTCCACAGCGCCACAGACGCACAGTTCATCGGCATGATGGCGCTCAGCATCATCCTCTTCACCGGAGGTATGGATACCAAGTTCACCGAGATACGCCCCGTGCTCGCCCAGGGCATTCTGCTCTCCACCGTCGGCGTGCTCGTCACCACCCTCCTCACAGGACTTTTCATCTGCTACATCTCCGGGTGGGACAGCACCAACATCTCCCTTCCGCTGACCACTTCCCTCCTGCTTGCCGCCACCATGTCGTCGACCGACTCCGCGTCGGTGTTCAACCTCCTGCGCTCGCAGCGCATGAACCTCAAGCACAACCTGCGCCCCATGCTCGAGCTGGAAAGCGGAAGCAACGACCCCATGGCATACATGCTCACCATCGTCCTCATCCAGGTCATCACCTCCGACGGCATGAGCTGGGCGGTCATCCTCAAGGACCTTGCCATCCAGTTCTTCTTCGGCGCCATCATCGGCTTTGCACTCGGACGCTTCGCCGTGTGGATCATCAACCGCATCAGCCTCTCCAACGGGTCCCTCTACCCCATCCTCCTGCTCAGCCTCGTCTTCTTCACCTTCACCATCACCGACCTGCTCCACGGCAACGGCTACCTCGCCGTCTACATCACCGGCGTGACCGTCGGCAACGCACGCCTGGCAAACCGTAAGGAAATCAACACCTTCATGAACGGACTGACGTGGCTCTTCCAGATTATCATGTTCCTCGCCCTCGGACTGCTCGTCAACCCGCTGGAGATGGTCGACGTGGCTGCCGTGGCACTGCTCATCGGCGTGTTCATGATTGTCGTGGCACGTCCCGTCAGTGTCTTCCTCTGCCTCCTGCCCTTCCGCCGGCTGCCCGCGCGCGCCAAGTGGTTCGTCTCCTGGGTAGGGCTGCGCGGGGCCGTCCCCATCATCTTCGCCACCTACCCCGTCATCGCCCGCGTCGAAGGCTCGCAACAGCTCTTCAACATCGTCTTCTTCATCACCCTCGTCTCCCTCGTCGTACAGGGCATGACCATTGCACGCGCCGCCCGCCTGCTCAACCTCGACCTCCCCGAAGAGAAGGAGGGCAACGAGTTCGGCGTCGAGCTGCCCGAGGAGATTGACACCCAGCTGCGCGACCTCACGCTCACCCCCGACATGCTCGCCCGGGGAAACCGCCTGGCGGACATGAACATCCCCCGCGGCACCCTCGTCATGCTCGTCAAGCGCGGCGACGAGTTCCTCATCCCCAACGGACAGATGGAGCTGCACGCCGGCGACAAGCTGTTGTTCATCTCGGAAAACAGGAAACCATGAAGTTCATCCCCCAGCCGCCCTTCGTCCTTCCGTGTACAGACAGACGGAGTGACACCGCCGTGCTCTTCCTCCACGGCATCACGGAGGGTCCCGACCAGTTCCGCCGTCCGGCAGCCTGGGCAAACGACCTGGGCTTCGATGCCGCGGCAGCCGTCCTTCCGGGGCATGGCGGCAGTGCCGGGACGTTCGCCCGCTCGGGGCGGGAAGAGTGGGAAGCCTTCGTCCATTCACTGACGGACGAGTACCGCCTCCGCTACCCCCGCCTCATCCTCGTGGGGCACTCCATGGGCGGGCTGCTTGCCCTGCGGACGTGGACGCGCCGTCCCGACGGCATCGCAGGCATTGTCTGCGTCGGCTGTCCGCTCCACGTGTGGGTGTCGACACGCGCTGTCCGCGACCTCCTCGGTGTGCGTTACGGACGGGCGGACGCCAGCGACGAGCGGCTTGCCATCCTTCATGCCCTCAATGTCGCCCCGGGTCCCACCCCCGGCTACGTCCGCTGGCTGCCCCGCCTGCGCGACCTCTTCACCCTGATGGCAGACGTACGCCGGGAGCTGCCTTCCGTCCGTGTCCCCCTCCTTGCCGTTCAGGGAGCACGCGACGAGCTGGTCGATGCCCGCCGCAGCCTCCGCTGTTTCCGCCGCCGTGTCGCCCCTGAGTTCCTGCGGACGCTCGTCCTCCCCCAGACCACCCATTTCCTCTATCCACCCACCGACGCCGCAGCACTCCGGGAAGCCTTCCGCGCGTTCTGCCGGAGCCTGCAGGAGGAACACCCCGCCCCTCATGACGACCACGTATCTCCCTGTTGCTGAAAACCTAAAATCAAAAACACCATTTTGCGTTCACACATTGGCGCAAGTAGTTGCCTGTCTTTCAAGGTCCTGATTTTCTAACTTTAGTTAAACATTTTACACCCGATTTTTCAATCCGGAAAACACCTATCTTCGTGCATCCCTTCCGGGAAACGGAAGAGACAAATCCCTGTTCGAGCTTCCGCAAGCCCCGGTCGCCGCAGACCGGTGGCAAGCCGACAGGCAAACCCCGGTCCCTGCAACGCGCCGCCCCGTCACAACATCCACCGCAGACAGGACCCCGGACCTGCCCGCCGACAAGCCGGGCACAACGGAAGCCGGACACATGTCTAACTATCAAAACGTAACGCATTATGAGTATTCTAGTAAGAGCTATTCAACGAGTGAATCCCAAGGACCTCAAGGGAACACGGAAGTGGTATCCCATACAGTCCACCACCAAGATGGTGACCGAAGATGAGGTGGCACAGCTGATTGCCGACGAGGTCACCCTCAACCCGATGGAAGCCGCCATGGCACTCCGTCAGCTGCGCAAGGTAATGCTGCGCCTGCTCCTCGACGGGAAGAGCGTCCGCCTGGGCGATTGGGGCACCTTCAACATCACGTTGTCGACCGCCGGTTCCGGTGAAAAGAAAGAGCTGACCGCGCGCAACATCAAGCGCGTGAATATCAAGTTCCAACCCGGGAACGAGCTGAAAATCGCCCTCCAGAAAGCCGATTTCGTCTGGCTCGACAAGGTGCTACAAGGCAACAACATTGCCGAGGAGGGAGAGAAAGAGACGCCGGAAGAGTCCGGCAAAGAAGGTGATACGGATGAAGGTATTTAACCCTCCCGCCTGACGGGAAACGCCCGATGCTGACTGACAGCATCGGGCGTTTTTTTTGTGCGCATGCGCTTGACGGCACCACCCTTTTGCGCATCTCCTCGCCTGCCTTTTGCGTAACGTGCTGTCCCTCTTCGCGCAAGCCCCGTTTTCACCTTGCGCATCTCCCTGTTCCGTCATGCGCAAGACGGTACCGGTGAGATGAGCTTCCCGGCAGAACGAGAAGCGCAAGACGCCGGTAGGGAGATGCGCAAGACGTCAGCAAGGCGATGCGCAGGGAACAACAGGGAGCAATTGCATCCCGGTCTCCTTTTTTCTCATCCGGAATTAGGAAAACTTAAATGAATACGTTAGCTTTGTCAGCACGAAACAGTACGAAATCCTAAACCGGAGAGAAAATCATGAAAGCACCAAGAGTCTGCATACTGGCAAGCCTCCTCCTCTTCCTCTGCGGAGGGAGCCTGTTTGCACAGCACAAGGAGATGAAGTACGGGAAGGTGGGAAAGAAGGAGTTCTCCCTCTATCATCCGACCGACAGCACCACCGACGCCGTGTTCCTGAACAAGGAGGGGTACACCTACTACCGTCAGGAAAACGACGGGAGAATCCGTGTGGAGTCCGAGTTCAAGTTCCGCCTTCAGGTACTGCGCCCCGAAGGGACCAGGTATGCCGACGTAGACATACTCTACTACCGCGGCGAACGCATGGGCGCCACCCAGGAACAGATATCCGCCATCGGCGCGTCGGCATACAACCTCGTCGACGGGAAGGTCGTCGAGACACCCCTTGACCGGAAGTACATCTTCGAGGAACAGGTCACCGGGAACTACCGCCGCTACCGCTTCTCCATCCCGGACGTCAAGCCCGGCACCCTCATCGAGTACAAGTACCGGCGCACGTCGAACAACCCCATCCACCTGGAAGACTGGCAGGTGCAGGAGGACATCCCCGTCTGCTTCGCACGTTACCAGGTCGACATCCCCGAGGTCTTCCAGTTCAACATCACCGGCAAGGGCAGCATCCCCATGCAGCGCGACCACAAGAGAATCAACAGCGAATTCATCATGCAGGCGTATGACGGGCACCTGAGCCAGATGCAGAACAACCGCTACACGTTCACCAGCACCGACGTCCCGCCCCTGAAGGACGAGCCCCTGGTCTGGTGTGCCGAGAACTACCGCGGCACCGTCTCCTTCGAAATCCGGGGACTGGACCCGCGGCTGGGCCTATCGGCCTTCCAGGGTTCCAACTGGGAGGGTGTCTGCGCCGAGCTGAAGGACTTCTCCGGCTTCGGGAACTACGTGAACATGCGCAACCCCCTGCGCGACGAGCAGGCGGCACTTGCCCTGCCTGCCGACATGCCTGCCACGGAGAAGGCGCTCCGCCTGCACCGGCTGCTCCATGAGCACATCCACTGGGACGGGCACTACAGCATCGCCACCGACGACAGCCCGCGCAAGTGCCTCGACAGGCAGCAGGGCAACAACGCCGCCCTCAACTTCATCTACCTCGCCATGCTCCGCGACGCCGGCATCCGCTGCACCCCCATCCTCGTGAGGGACAAGCGTGCGGGCGACCTCACCGGAAGCGAACCTTCCCTCTCCCGGCTGACGACCTTCGTCGTGGGACTGCTCGACGAGCAGGGAGCGGTTTACTGCACCGACTGTTCCCTGGAGTGGCCCATGCTGAACCTCCTCCCGGGACACCTGATGGTGAACCTGGGCATCTGCTACACACCCCTCGACGGTCAGCGGCTCATCAGCCTGGCGGACATCGGCACACACACCACCTCCCTCATGTTCGAGGGCAGCATCACCGACGACGGTTCGCTGACGGGCAAGCTCTCGACCTCCTACACCGGACTGGAGACGCTCGACGCCCTGCGCCGCCGCACCGCCGAGCCGGACTCCGTGGAGCATGTGAAGAAGGAGGCGGAACGCTACGGACTGACGTTCCACACCTACAAGGAGTCCGTCACGGACGCCTACCGCGAGCAGATGGACGTCAGCAAGGACCTTCGGGCAGGCGGCAGCATCATCTACCTGTACCCCTTCCTGCTCGACCAGCTGCCTGCGAACCCCTTCCTGGCTGAGAAGCGCACCTTCCCCGTGGAGTTCCCCGCGAAGTTCACCCGCCGCTTCTTCGGCTTCTACCGGTTGCCGGAAGGCTACGAACCCGAGAGCCTCCCCAAGCCGATGCGGATGCACACCCATGACCGCATGGCGTCGGTGAGCTGTCTCCTCGACCGCCGCCCCGACGGACTGCAGGTGATGCTCGAACTGAAAGTGAACCAATCCATCATCCCCGCCCGCTACTACGGAGAGCTGCGCGAGCTGTGGGATGTCTTCATCGAGTCGGCACAGACACTGCTGACGCTGAAACGGACGGGCGGAAAGGACGGCGCCCCGGTTTCCGTCAGCGACACTGCCGCCAGGGGGGACAGCTAGCATGGCACGCCCCTCCTGCCGGAAGCACCGGCTACACACCCCGCAAGCCCCGTCCGCCCGTCCCCTTGCCTGCCCGGTGCTCCGCCTCGCCCTCCTGCTGCTCCTGCTGCCGTGCGTCCTTCCGCTCTCAGCCGACGCCCCCGGCGGACCACTCTCCGGCTTCTGCCCGGACGGGAGGGTTCCCCGCACGGATACACCTATATATAATGGTCCGAGTCCCGCCTCCGTCGTACACGACTACCGCGTGGAGTTCCGTCAGCTGGACGCCCACCGGGGAGAAGCCCACTTCGTGCGGAGCGTCACCGTGCACTCCCCCTACGGGGCAGACGCCGCCCGGTTCGCCGTCGTCAGCAGCCGTTTCATCCACCTGAAGGACTTCAAGGGCACCGTCCACGGCGCCGGCGGGAAGCAGCTCGCACGCCTGCGACGTTCCGACCTGCGCGAGGCGACGCTCAACGACGGGCTTGCCTCCGACGACCGCCTCCACTACTACGAAGGCCCGCGCGGCTCCTTCCCCTTCACCGTCCGCTATGAGTGGACGTGTACCTACGACAACGGATTGCTGCGCTACCCCGATTTCCGTCCGCAGGACGACATACGCCAGGCAGTGGAGCACGTCTCATACACCCTGACGCTGCCAGCCTCCGTCCGCCTCCTGTACCGCAGCCGGGGCCTTGCCGCCCATCCCGAAGAGAGCGCGGACGCAGATGCCGGCACACGCACCTACCGCTGGCAGGCGGACGACCTGCCTGCTGCCGTCCCCCGGGAAGACACCGTGTGGGAACCCCCGACGGTGCAGGCGCAACCCGCCGACTTCGTCTGCGAAGGCTACGAGGGACAGCAGGACACCTGGGAGCACTTCGGCCAGTGGCTCTACCGCCTCACCGAGGGACGCGACCGCCTGACCGCCGACGAGGCTGCCACGGTGCACCGTCTCACCGACGGGCTCTCCACCCCGGAAGCGAAGGCGCATGCCCTCTATGACTACCTGGCGGAGCACACCCGCTATGTGAGCATCCAGCTCGGCATCGGCGGATGGCAGCCCATGACCGCAGAGCAGGTCTGCCGCACCAAGTTCGGCGACTGCAAGGCGCTGACCAACTACCTGAAGGCACTGCTTGCCGAGGCAGGCGTCCCGTCGGTCTACACCGTCATCAGCACCCGGAAGGCACGCATCGACGACTATCCCGGCATCGGGCAGATGGACCACGTAGTCCTGGGTGTGCCCTGCCCCACCGACACCCTGTGGCTGGAGTGCACCGCCGCACGCCTGCCCTTCGGCTACCGCCACCGCCTCATCGCAGGGCACGACGCCCTGCTGGTCACACCGGAAGGCGGACGGATGGTGCGTCTGCCCGACTACGACGCGGAGCAACAGGAGCAGTCGGTCCGTGCCCGCCTCCATGTCGGCAGCGACGGGATGGCATCGGGACGGGTCAGCCTGCACAACCGCCTGCGCTTCTACGAGGAAGCCCTTCCGCTGAAGGACCTGAAGCCCACCGAGCTGGCACACCGCCTGACGGAGGGACTCGCCTGCACGCTGGTGCGCATCGACAGCGTCAGCCGGACGGAAGACGACAGCCCGCTGCCCTCGCTCACCATCGGCTACCGCCTCTCGGCACGCTATGCACGCCCGGTACCGCCCCGGCTCTTCCTGACGCTGAACCCCTTCCGCCGTGCCGACCGCCTGTCCCGGACACGGACCTTGCCCGACGGGAGTTGGGAGCTGACGGAGAGCGCATCCTACAGCGACACGCTGGACGTGGTGCTGCCTGCCGGAAGCCGCTGCGATGCACTGCCACCCGAGGTCTCCGGGTCGCACGCGTTCGGCTCGCTCTCGTCAGTGGTAAGCCTCTCGGACGGACGCCTCCGCATCCGCCAACGCCTGCTGCTGCGCAAGGGGGTCTATCCTGCCTCCGAACGGGCGGCATGGGAGGCCTTCGTCCGCCGCATCAAAGAGGCGTATGCCGGACGCATCGCAATCCTTATTGAAAACCAATCAACCACCGGGCCTCAGCCTGCCCACCCCGGGAAGACGGACCTGCCGGACCGTGCAGAACGGCAACCGGCTCCGTGACCCCGCCCCATCGGGAAAAGGCAGCACGAGGCTCCATAAAAACCTGTGAAACATATGAGAAAATACCTGATTATCGGTACCGGCGGCGTGGGAGGAAGCATCGCCGGATTCCTCGCCTTGGGCGGCAAGGACGTGACCTGCATCGCCCGGGGCGAACACCTGGAAACCATCCGTCGCGAGGGACTCCACCTGCGCTCGGGACTGAAGGGCGACCGTGTCATCCCCGTGAAGGCATGCACCGCCGACGAGTACCGGGAGGTGCCCGACGTGGTCTTCGTCTGCGTGAAAGGCTACTCCATGGACTCCATCAGAGACCTGCTGAAGCGCGTCGCCACACCCCGCACGGTGGTCATCCCCATCCTCAACGTCTACGGGACAGGAGCCCGCATCGCCTCGCTTGCCCCCAAGGGGAGCTGTGTGCTCGACGGCTGCATCTACATCGTGGGCTATGTCGAACGTCCGGGTGTAGTGGTACAGACGGGCAAGACGTTCCGCATCGTCTACGGCGTACGTCCGGGACAGACGGCCGACACCGCCCTGCTGGACGACATTGCCGACGAGCTGCGCAGCTGCGGCATCAAGGTCGACGTGTCCGACAACATCGACCGCGACACGTTCATCAAGTGGACCTTCATCTCCGCCATGGCTTGCACGGGCGCCTGCTTCGGCGTACCCATGGGTGCGTTGCAGCGTCCGGGAGAGCCGCGCCTGGTCTTCGCCCAACTGACGGGAGAGAGTGCCGAGACGGGACGCCGCCTGGGCATCGACCTGCCCGACAACCTGCCGGCTGCCAACCTGCACATCATCGACAAGCTCGACCCGAACACCACGGCATCCATGCAGAAGGACCTCGCACGCGGCCATGAGTCGGAAATCGAAGGGCTGCTCTTCCAGATGCTCGACCTGGGCGAGAAGATGGGTGTCTACATGAAGACCTACCGGCACGTAGCGGATACGCTGATAAACCGTCTGTCGACAGACAGCCGGAAAGCACGTGAAGCAAGGAGCATCGTTTGTTCGTTGGAATGGATATGACAAGATATTTCTTAAGAGACGAGGACGCCCGCAGGCGTCGGGAAAACGGCGGATGCACCGAGGCAACCGTCAGAAAAGCAAAGAGCAGGAAACTTCACAGTTTCCTGCTCCTTTAATCTTTAACCTAAACCTTAACTATGAAAAAATCTAATGTTTTTTCACTCCCCAAAGGTGCGAAATAGTCATCAATCCATCAAACATTCTACACGGAATCCGCTCCTTTTTAATGTTAATTAATAATTGGGTAGTGTCAAATAACTTCTTTGAAGCTTCTGCAGCTGTCAAGTCCTTCTTTTCCGCCTCCGTCCGGCAGCCGAACCGTAAGCAAACGAGGATATTTCCACCGGAAACCCGGCACATCGGAAGGCAGATTGGCACAGAGTCACTATCTTTGCGGCGGAATGGCTGCCCGGCGCAACAGCCGGGACGGACCGTCCGTAACATTTTAATCCAACCATCTTATGACACAAGAACAAGGGGCGGACTTAAAATCCGCTGCTGCGAACAAGAACCTGTTCATCGAGACCTACGGCTGCCAAATGAACGTGGCAGACAGCGAAGTGGTGGCATCCGTCATGCAAATGGCAGGCTACCAGGTGTGCGACCGGCTGGAAGATGCCGACGCCGTATTCCTCAACACATGCTCCGTGCGCGACAATGCGGAGCAGAAAATCATCAACCGGCTGGAGGCGCTGCACGCGCTGCGCAGCAAGAAGAAACACGGACTCATCATCGGCGTCCTGGGCTGCATGGCGGAAAGGGTGAAGGACAACCTCATCGAGAACCACCACGTGGACCTCGTGGCAGGTCCGGATGCCTACCTGACGCTGCCTGACCTCGTGGCGTCCGCCGAAGCTGGCGAGAAGGCCATCAACGTGGAGCTTTCGACCACGGAGACCTACCGCGAGGTGATTCCCTCGCGCATCTGCGGCACGCACATCTCGGGCTTCGTCAGCATCATGCGCGGCTGCAACAACTTCTGCCACTACTGCATCGTGCCCTATACCCGCGGACGGGAACGCAGCCGCGACGTGGAGAGCATCCTCGCCGAGGTGGCAGACCTCACGGCGAAAGGCTACAAGGAAATCACGCTGCTGGGACAGAACGTCAACTCCTACCGCTTCGAGCGCGAAGGGGAGACGGTGACCTTCCCCATGCTGCTCCGCCGGGTGGCAGAGTCGGCGCCGGGCGTACGCATCCGCTTCACCACGTCGCACCCCAAGGACATGAGCGACGAGACACTGCACGTCATCGCCGAGGTGCCCAACGTCTGCAAGCACATCCACCTGCCCGTGCAGAGCGGCAGCAACCGCATCCTGAAGCTGATGAACCGCAAGTATACCCGTGAGTGGTACCTCGACCGCGTGGCTGCCATCCGCCGCATCATCCCCGACTGCGGACTGAGCACCGACATCTTCTGCGGCTACCACTCGGAGACCGAGGAGGACCACCGCGAATCGCTCTCGCTCATGGAGGAGTGTGCCTATGACTCCGCCTTCATGTTCAAGTATTCCGAGCGTCCGGGCACCTATGCCGCCAAGCACTTGCCCGACGACGTGCCCGAGGATGTGAAGATACGCCGCCTCAACGAAATCATCGCCCTGCAGACCCGTCTGTCCGCCGAGAGCAACCGACGCTGCATCGGTCAGACCTGTGAAGTGCTGGTCGAGGGCGTGTCGAAGCGTTCGCGGGAGCAGCTCTTCGGCCGTACCGAGCAGAACAAGGTCGTGGTATTCGACCGTGGCAACCACCGCATCGGCGACTTCGTGCAGGTGCGCATCACCGAGAGCACATCGGCAACGCTGAAGGGCGAGGCAGTGGAATGACCGCCCGACGCTCACTGAGATAATCACCAGGTTGCAACGCAATGCCACAGGCTGGTCCCACAGGCATTCCGTTGCAACTTGTTTTTATATCCGGACGGGAGTTGCCCGCCGACGCACGGTCAGAAGGTATAGCCCACGAAGAGCGTCAGGTTGCCGTTATGCATCTCGCTATAGTAGCATGTAATCACCCTCACCCCATAGTCATAGGCGGCACCGAGGCGGAAGTGGTCGAGCACCTCGACCCCCAGGCGCACACCCAGTCCCCAGTCGAAGCGGTCCGTCTCGTCGAAAGAGCTCCATTGTATCCGGGTATGCTCCGCCGGGGCACGGTAGACGCTCTCACCGAACAGCCCGTATGCGAAGTAGGGACCGAAGTCGGCGAAGATGGCACACACCCGCTCGATGTCCCCATGGTAGCCGATGTGCAGGGGCAGATGGAGGTAATAGTTGCGGGAAGTGACGCGGCGGTGTTCCCCACCCGGTTCATCGAACTTCCATGCGAGGTCCGACAGTCCCAGCTCGGCATCGAGGTACATCCGGCTTGGTGCGTCGGTAAAGGAGAGTTCGACACGTCCCGCAAAGTTGAAAGAGTGGAGACCGCGTCCGCGGGAGAGCTCGAGGATGCCGGCATCAAATCCGTTGATACCTGCCGTAATGCCCCAGCGTAAGGCCGCTCGATGATTGCCCTGTGCTACGGCGGACAGGGACCAGGCTGCCAAGAGGCAGCACACTCCGAAGAGACTGACTGTTCGTTTCATAGACTTGAAGACTTAAACCGCTGATAAAGGTAGGGATTGTTTCCGGACGGACGGCAGGAAAAGCGGGAAAAAATTATTTTTCTATCAACATTTAAACTTTAATATTATAAGTAACAAATGAGACCTCTTTGGGATAACAATGCAGCCAAATCTTCCGGGCTGTTATACGGTTTAGGGAAATTGATAGACATAAAGATATAAAAATAAAACGACCCCCGATTTGAGCATTGTTAAGAGGCTTGGGGGTTCTCGTGCTGCAAACATAAGCAAAGAAATGTGAACCACCAAATTATTGTTCCATTTTATGTCGTATTTCGCCAATTCATTCCCTGTCAGCTGAAGCCGGACGCATGCCGGACCTGCCCACGGACGCCACACCCAGGTATTCGTCGAGCGAGCCTTCCAGCTCCATCTTCTGACGCAGACGCTGCTTGCGTTGCGACACGCTGCCCTTGCCGATGCCGAAGATGAGAGCCGTCAGGTCGAGCGGCATCTCCATCTTCACGAGGCAGCAGAGGCGGATGTCGTCCTCCTTCAGGAAGGGGAACGTCGTGCGCAGCCGTCCGGTGAAGCCCGGGAAGCAAGCGTCGGTGTTCGCATAGATGGTCTGCCACTCCTTCTCCCCCATGCGCACCTTTCCTTCGCGCAGTCTGTCGTATGCCATGGGCAGCGTCAGCTGGTTCAGCTGACGGTAGTAATCCATCCGGAGCTGTTCGCGGTCCATCCGTTCCTGCTCGCGCCGGGTCTGCTCGGCGAGCAGGCGGTTTTCTGCCACCAGACGGCGACGGCGGTCGTAGAAGTAAATCGTCAGGAGTACCGCCATCACTGCCAGCATCACTGCCAGGGTGCGGTAGAGCGCACGTCCGCGCAACACCACTTTGTACTCGGCACGGTCGGCGTCCTTGCGCCAGCGTCGGTAGTCGGAGAGGAGCTGCAGCTGTCCTGCCAGTTGCTCCTGCCGGTTGGCGCAGGCAGAGTCTTTCGCTTCCGTCAGCTGACGGACGGACGGCTGCACGGTGCGGACATTGCCTTCGAGACATGCCAGACGCCGGAGTCCGTCGGCAACATAGTCCCCCTTGCCCAACCGCCGGGCGTAGATGAGTGCCTCGCGGAGGCAGTCCCGTTCCCGGTCGGGCAGTCCGTTCTCGCGGTAGAGGAATGCGAGGCGTTCGTGTACCCGGTAGGCGAACTCGTCATCGTCGGGCATGGATGTCCCGTATGCCTTGGCATCCAGGAGAGCGTCCACCGCTCCGAGCCAGTTGCCGCGGGCACGCTCGATGCGTCCGCTGAGCAGATAGAGATGAGCGATGCGCACGGAGTCGCGTGTGAAGAAGTCAAAGTAGCGGAGGGATTGCCGGCAGAGGGAGTCGGCGAGGTCATTCTCTCCCCGTTCGAGGAGGTTCCCGGAAGCAATCTTGTTGCGCAGTGCCTTCCCTTTGCCCGAAAGGAACGACCGTTCGAAAGCTTGCAGCTGCAACCGGCACGAGTCTGTCGTCAGGTCGGACTGCCGTCTTTCCAGCTCCGCCAACCGTCCGTAGTTCCGTTGCTGCACGAGGGCACACACCGCCCACACTGCCGCCACGAGGAGCAGCACACTCCCCACGTATGTGTATACACACCTGCGTAACTTCATAAGATATACGTCCTTTCGGGCAAAGGAAGGCAGAAAAGGGGAGATATGCAAGAAACGGAAGGGGGAATCTTGGGGCAACGGACAATTGTCCGGCAGTGTGGGAGACGGAGGTGCGCCGCGGTCAGAACATGTAGCCCACGGAGACGGTGAAGTTGTTGTTGCCGCTTCCCATGCCCCCTCGCATGTTGTTCATCAAGCCGAAGTCGTAGGCGGCACCGATGCGGAGGTGGTTGGCAATCTCTGCTCCCAGCCGCACGCCCAATCCCCAGTCGAAGCGGCGCATCACGTGGAAGACATTCTCAGACAGCTTCGTTCCGGTGACGGGGTCCGTGTATCTCAGCTTGCCGGAGAGTCCGAATGAAACGTATGGTCCGGCGTCGGCATAAATGGCAAGTCCCCTGGCGACTGCCCAACGGTAGCCGATGTGGATGGGCAGGTGGAGGGAATAGACATCCCAGTAGGGATGGGAATAGGCGGAAGGGGCCATCGTGCCGTGTCCGGGGAAGCGCAAGGCGTCGATGGCATAGCCTGCCTGCCCGTCCTTCCAACCGAGTTTCAGCAGCCCCAATTCGGCATCGAGGTACATCCGGCTCGGTGCGTCGGTGAAGGAGAGCTCGGCACGTGCGGCGAGGTTGAAGCCGTAGCGTCCGCGGTCATCGGAGAGGTTCAGCGTATGGGCGTTGTAGCCGTTGAGTCCGGCCATGATGCCCCAACGGAGGTAAATGTTCCTGTTGTCTTGTGCCTTGAGCGGCAGGGAGCAGATTGCCAGCAGGCAACACAGCCCGAAGAGTAGTCTGGTTCGTTTCATAAGTCTGGTAGGTTTATTGATTCTTTATAAGAACATACGAATATATTTCTTACAAAGAATCATTGTTACTTTATTTTAAGATAGTACGTGTCACTGTTTTTATAGTGAACAGGCATATATTTCAAGCTTTGTTGCTATCGATTAGGCACATTTGTGAATGTGGCTGCTGATGTTATATCTCCTGTACAGCTACTTCGAAAGTTTGTGAGTGAGATATTCAACGTTGATGGAAATTCGGTCTTATAGCGACCCATTGGGACTCTGACGGATTGAATGCCACGAGATGCCATGTTCCATCCATAAGGACCTGAAAGTTTAGTATTTCCACCCCTCATCTCAATATCAACATTATAAGTTGCAGGATGTCTTCTTGTCCACAATCGCTTTTTCTTAAAGGCTCTAAAGAATAAATTTAATTCTCCAGTTGGTCCTGAGTAACCGACCTCTACAATACTGTAATATTTTCCTTGTGCAACTGTCAATTCAACTCCTTTAAAACCTATAAAACCGTAGCGAGCTGGTTTGCCAATGCCTAGAAAGCCTCTTGTTGCAACATTATCTGCATACCGTAATTGTTACCAATGATCACTGCTCCGTTTATATTTCCCAGTAATTCAGCTTTTTCATCATCAAAGCTATAATATGGAGACAGATCATACTGATTTTCTGAATTCTAGACGAACACACCATCATATTCTTTCTTAAAATCTGCATAAGCTGTCAAAAATTCGTTCTCGTCTTCAATGTCAAATATTTTATCCAGCTTCATGTCAGCCTTATAGAGAGTGGTAAAAGCTCCTTCAAAGTTCAAAGACTTAAAAAAAAACTAAGCGTTGCTCATACGTCATATCTGAAACTTTAGTAAGAGTTTGCTCATAGACTTGTTCATTTTTGAATTTTAATACTGGCATTGATTCTCCTGTCCGTGTTCCAGAAACATAAATCCCCATATCGACTACTTCAATGTCGGGTACTTGTCTTTTCTCAATATTCGACGAAGATGTTTCCAAGACTTCATCTTGGCAAGACGATACCATCACTATAGAAGCCAAAAATAGGCAAGCTCCTATTGTTTTCAATAACTTGTTCATCATATTAATTTTTAGAATTGCTAGATTTGAATTTTAGAATGGTGCTTAATTCTTTGGTAGCTACTTCAAATGATTAAGGACAGCAGCAAAGGTAGGGTATAGCATCTTTAGTCTCATAAATCTCAGATATACATCTTATCGCCAAGAATGTATACCTAATATCTATATGTATATCAGTTTATTAAGTTTGGTTTGTATATCTATCTATAGCTCTTATTAGATATACATTTATTGAAGATAATCTTTTGGAATGTTGTGTATGTATGTCATAAGTGAAAAAAGAGGTCTTATTTTCGATGACAAGGAACGTGTATGCCGATACATTCGCAATATAGGTTACTACAGATTAAATCTGCATCATCAAGTGGTTTATTGACATCATATCACCCAACAACGACATGAAGCAGCATTTCCAAGCATTACTGGAACAATATCCGAATGTCGATTATAAAGCAATCGGCATTCCGCAAGATTGGCTAGAAGAACCGTTGTGGCGCTAATCCAAATCCATGAAGCGGTTTAAAAGCGAAAGCAAAAGCCAATCACCCTCTCTCGACAATCCGTTAAATAATGTTTCACAAGTAAAGAAAAAGCACCATACTGGTGCCCGAAAATTTTTCTCAAACGTACTATAAATAAAGAGAGCAATGTGTGGATGAGAGAAAAGGACCTTATTCAATCTGTATAAAAAAAAGCGTTATGAGAAAGGCGTTACTGATTTTTATCCTGCTTCCGCTGTCACTGGTGGCGCAGGTGCTGAGAGAGAGTCCCGGACAAGTGGAAGTATCGGGGAGAGTGATAGACCAAGGTGCCAAGGTGTTGCCGGGTGCAAATGTCGTGTTCCGGAACCTGATGGATACAACCGCAGTAATAAAAGCAGTAACGGATGCAAAAGGCACGTTCACGGTGCAATTGTCGCCTGACACCTACGAGCTGCGTGTCTCCTACCTGGGCTACCAACCGTTCACGTCACACGTGGAAGCCCGCCAATCCATGTCGGTGAATGACATCCGGCTGGTGGAGAGTGCCACGACATTGAAAGAATTTACCGTCGTGGGACGCAGCCTGACGTACAATGTGGAAGGATATAAGCTGAATGTGGAAAACAACGCGCTTTTCAAGCAGCAGGATTTGGACCGGATACTCCTCTTCCTGCCCGGTGCCATGAGGGAGAAAGACAATCTGAAGATTTACGGAAAGATGGTGGGAAAGGTGTACATCAACCGCAGGGAAATCAAACTCACGGGAAAAGACCTCCTGGACTATCTCCAGAACTACCACGGCAAGAATGTGAAGGAAATTCAAGTCATTACTTCTGCCGGAGCAAACGAGAGCGCGGCGATAGGCGGCACCGCCGTACTGAAAATCATCACGACGAAGATTGAAGACGGAGGTATGCTGTCCATGAGAGCTTCGGGAAGCTACAACAAGCAAAGTCAGACTTACGGCAATCCATCGCTGATCGTACAGCAACGCAGCGGCAAATGGTCTGTCTACGGAGAGGCATCCATGGTGGCAAACAAGAATAAGAGCAACAGTGAAAGCAAGACCTTGTTTACCGATTCCGGAGCGGGGAAGCAGGAATGGTCAAGCTCCGTCAGGAGGCAAAAGCCGTCTCCGGCATACACCGTGGGAGCGGGCTACGACCTTACACCCGATGACATCCTGACGTTGGAAGTCGGCTATCACGGATACAAATCAGAATATGAATCGTCTGCCCGGATTCAAAACTTGCAGAACGATGTGGTAACGGGAGAAGAACACAACCTCGGATTGTCGGACAGCGACAGCCGGCGGGCTTCCGTCTCCATGGACTATGTGCATACGTGGAAAACGGGCGAACTGTCCTTCGCAGGGTCTTACTCCGATTCACATTCTTCGGACGACAGCAGACGCTGGCGGGAGGGGAATACCGACCTGTGGAGCAGCACGGAAGCCGCTTCCAGCGACTATGCATCCCTCTATACCAAGTTGGATTTCGAACAACGTTTCCAGGCGTTGCAAGGCAAGTTGAAGGCAGGAGTGGCATTTTCCAACTGGGACAATGACAGCCACACCGACAACCTCCTGATGGAAGATGGCAGGGAATCCCCTTATGGCACCTACGACGACGTGTACACCTACAAGGAGCAGACGTTGGGCATGTACGGGAGCTATGACTTCATGATCAAGAACTTCAGCGCATCGTTGGGACTGCGCTATGAGTTTACCAGGATTTCGCCGAACTCAACGTTGGCACCGGAAGCAAACTACACGAGTTACTATCGTAATTTTTTCCCAAACGTGCGTCTGAATTATACCATCAATCCCATGAAAGGGCACAACATCAACCTGTCGTACGCCCGCAAGATCCAGTTCCCTTTCATGAACATGCTCAATCCGGGAACGACGTGGAGCAACGAATACAGCTACTCCAAGGGCAATCCCTACCTGAAGCCCATGTGCGGCAACGAAGTGACGGGCATCCTGTCACTCTTTGGCAACTATTCCCTGTCGGTGACGTATGCCGAGTCGCCCCTGTTCCAGCTGCTCTATTCGAAGGAGGAAGGACGTAATATCTACTATTCGACCTACGAGAATGGAGGAAAGGACAAGTTCTGGGTCATCGGGTTGAGTGCCGTACAGTTCATCTCGCCCAAGTGGATGGTCAACGCCACGGTGAACCGCACGTATGTGACGACATCCTATCAGTCACAAAATCATCGGGCAAAAAACTGGAACATCACCTTGTCATCGACGAACAACCTGCCCTGGGGACTCAACCTGAACACCAATCTGTTTTATGTTTCTCCGACAGAAGGCATCCATCTGGACACGGGACGTGCACTGAACATCTCGGCTTCGCTGAGCAAATCGTTCTTGAAGGACCGTCTGACAGCTACCATTGACTATGGTTACAGCCCGGAACTGACCGGACGCATCCATACAGCCGGCGTTGTGAACAACTATGACTCCGATTACTCCCCTCACAAGATAGGCATCAGCCTGCGCTATGTCCTCAAATGGGGAAACCAATGGGCAAAAGTGCGGAAAGCTGTCGGTGCGGGAGATGGTGGAAGATTGAAATAGGACCAATTATTCAGCGTGAGTCACGATGACGTGGCATTTTAATCACCTAGTTTCATGGAATGCCTGTAATTTGGTTTATCTTTGTGACTGTCAGAATATACAATAATGAGCAACAACGATAACAATATAGAAAAAAGAAGTTTCGAGGCTTTCATCAATGCCATCGGCTCGGAAATAGAGCAGGCGCAAGTCCGGCTCATCAGTGCAGCCAATGCGCAGATGCTGTTCCATTACTGGAAAATGGGAAATTACATTTTGTACCACCAGAACCAACAAGGCTGGGGAAGCAAAGTTATCAAGAAACTGGCGCAGGCCATACGGTTCAATTATCCTGAAAAGAAAGGATATTCGATCAGGAACTTGGCTTATATGTGTCAGTTCGCACGCTCATATCCATTGGGCACATTACAGAGTTTCGTAGAAACCGATGTGAAATTAACAAATCCCAGTGTGCGGAAAATCACAGATGCAATCCAAAGCCTGAACAATGTGCCATTTATGCAAGAGCCTCTTGCGCAAATTCAATCATCTAGCAACAAGGAAGTTGCAATTGCGCAAGAACCTCTTGCACAAATTCAGGATGTATCCCAGACAGTAGCCGCTGTTTACCAGATGTCGATTGAGGACATGGAAAAACTGTTCATGTCATCACCCGTCGCAAGAATCAATTGGGCAAGCCATGTAATTATACTCAACAGTTCGCTTCCGTTGGGTGTGGAATATTGGTATATGAAGCAATCCGTGGAAATGGGCTGGAGCAGTAATGTCCTAAAAATGCAAATTGAAAACAAACTGTATAAGCGGCAAATCAACAGCCAAAAAGTCAATAATTTTACTGCCACGCTTCCCGCACCTCAAAGCGACCTTGCCAACTACCTGTTGAAAGACCCGTATATCTTTGATTTGGCAGGAGCTAAAGAACGTGCAGACGAAAGAGAATGGACGGCTTCGAGATGGTGAGACGTATCCGGGAGACGGACGGGGACACGCCCATCCTGTTCACTTCCGCCTTGACCTCGCCCAAGGATGTGAGGCATGGCTACAAACTGGGGGTGAACAACTACGTGAAGAAGCCATTTGTCCCGGAAGAGATTGATGCGCACATCCATGCCATCCTGAAGATGAAGGAAGGTGCCAAAAGCAGGTCGGTAGAGGGGCACTGCAGGTTCGGTCATTACACGCTCGACACCATACATGCCACCTTGCGTGATGACAACACGGGTAAAACCCGTGTATTGACCACAACGGAAGCCAAAATTCTGCAGCTTCTCGCCGAAAACAAGAATGAGGTCATCCGCCGCGAAGCCATCCTGAGCCGTTGCTGGAAGACGGAAGACAACTTTTTCGCTTCCCGCAGCCTGGATGTGTTTATCAGCAAGCTCCGCAAGCTCTTTACCGATGATCCGGATGTGGAAATTAAGACTGCAAGAGGTGTCGGACTGATGCTGGCAGTCAAGTGAAAGCCTCTCCGGCAAGACGGCACGAGGGAGAGATTGTCCCCGACCGATGGTCCATGAAACCAACGATTTTTCCTACCTTTGCAGCCTCAACCGTATGACAACATGAAGATTAGAAACATCGACCTGGGAGAACATCCCATTGTCCTCGCCCCGATGGAGGACGTGACCGACATAGCCTTCCGCCTGATGTGCAAGCACTTCGGAGCGGACCTGGTATACACCGAATTTGTTTCAAGCGACGCACTGGTGCGCTCTGTGAGCAAGACCATGCAGAAGCTGACCATCAGCGACGACGAACGCCCCGTCGCCATCCAGATTTATGGCAAGGAGACCGACGCCATGGTCGAGGCGGCACGCATCGTGGAGGAGGCACGCCCCGACATCCTCGACATCAACTTCGGCTGTCCCGTGAAGCGGGTAGCAGGCAAGGGCGCGGGTGCAGGAATGCTGCAGAACATCCCGAAGATGCTGGAGATTACCCGTGCAGTGGTCGATGCCGTGAAGATTCCCGTCACCGTGAAGACCCGCCTGGGCTGGGATGCCGACCACAAAATCATCGTCGACCTGGCGGAGCGTCTTCAGGACTGCGGCATCGAGGCGCTGACCATCCACGGACGGACACGCGCACAGATGTACACCGGCGAGGCGGACTGGACCCTCATCGGAGCGGTGAAGGAAAACCCGCGGATGCACATCCCCATCATCGGCAACGGCGACGTCACCACCCCGCAACGTGCCGCGGAGTGTTTTGAGCGTTACGGTGTGGACGCGGTGATGATCGGACGCGGCAGCTTCGGGCGTCCGTGGATATTCAAGGAGGTGAAGCACTTCCTGGAGACCGGTGAAGAGCTTCCCCCGCTGTCGTTCGACTGGAAGATGGATGTCCTGCGCGAAGAAGTCCGCCAGAGCGTGGCGCGACTGGACGAGCGAAGGGGTATCCTGCACATACGGCGTCACCTTGCCGCCACTCCCCTGTTCAAGGGTTTGCCGAACTTCCGCGACACACGCATCGCCATGCTGCGTGCCGAGACCGTCGACGAGCTGTTCAGCATCTTCGACGACATCAAGGAGCGTTACGGCAAGGAGTAAGGACACACCGCGGGATGCGAAGGCACAAAAAAACGAAGACCACCAGGGACGCGCCTTTGTGCCTTCGTATCTCGTCATCATTGTCAATTATCAGAGTTGTCCATTGTCAATCAAAAAGTTCCCTTCCTCTCTCAGGAACATGCTGGCAATCATAATGGAGTTTATGCCTATAGCAAAAACGACAATAATGTGTATATGATTTGCATCCGTCTTCTTCTCTCTCCACACTGCATTCTTCTCTAGTCTCCATATATCTTCGCTTTTCTCCACCTCTATATATTTCCCTCTCTGCATCTTTCTCTCCCATCCAGTCTTCCCAGAGAGGAAGGGAACTGTCTTTCTTTAGTTAATGATGGACAAAAGTATGTTATTTTATCTGTAATGCAAAATCTTTTCCTCCTTTTTTGTTGTCTGTACCATAAAATCGTTGTGAGATGTATTTTCTTACACTTCTCAACCATTCCCGCTTTGCTACATTCCGACTGTAAGAAAGATAAGGGTTAAATTTACACTCCATACTTCGCTTCCGCCTGTACAGAAGGTGCACTTCATGGACACACACCCTCCGGACCTTTGTGTTTGACCGGACAAACACAAGTCTTTCATCGGGTAAACACAAGTGTTTGACGTGGCAAACTAATTGGTTTGATATACCAAAGTATGATACTTAGCCTACCAAAGTATTATACTTAGACCACCTAAGTATTATACTTTGCCTGCCTAAGTATCATACTTTGGTCTGTCAACTCCCTATGTGTATCAGATTAAGCACGGGTGTGCAGTGAGTCAGGCATCCATGCTCCGTCCGCCGGACAACCGTGTCTGTGGGAGAACGCCCGGACAACGGAAGGGGCGACGCATAAAAAAGGGAGGCGCGTTCGTTTGACGCACCTCCCCGCATGCTCCTCCTGTACGGAGGCAGCGACATATCCCAAATCGGTCATTAGACCGCTCAAAGTTCCCTTCGTTTCAAAAGGGCAAGCTCTTTGAGCATCTTGTCCACCTCTGTCGGCATCTTCTTCCTCGTTCTGTCTCGACGTAGCCCGCTACGTCTTCAACAAAATGAGAAACAAGCTGCCTGACAGATGCGAACAATCTACTCAAACTCTAATGACCGATTTGGGATTATCAAATAGAAAACAGGAATCAGAACTGGTCCACTCCCCATCCGTCGGCCTCCTTCGTCCGCACGCTCACGATGCGGCCGAAGTCATCCGGAGACTCCCAGAGGATCTTGGCACTGTCGTCCAGGTTCTTGGCGTTCTGCATCGGCAGCAGGTAGAACTTGCCGTTCTCCAGTCCGAGTCCCATGTAGTTGCTGTTGAACCACTCGCCGCACATCGCCGTCACCGGAGCGTCGAATGAGAGGTACTTCTTCACCGACTTCGCCGTGCGGTCGAGCATGTACAGGTCGTTGCCGCTCGCGATGAACGTGTAGGCACCGGGGTTGGAAGCCTGGGTCGTGTAGGGCAAGGTGTAGACGTAGCTGTCGGCACGCATGATGTCGTCGATGAGGTTGACGTGCGAACCGTCTTCCGAAGCCGAGAGCACCGCCATGTTGTCCACCATCAGGGTCGAACTGTTGTAGTTGTCCTGCCAGATGCGGCAGGTCTGCACGGTGTACTGTCCGTCCTTCTCGAAGATGAACACATAGCTGTAGCCCGTGCCTCCGTACTGGTACTGGTCGTGGTAGCCACAGTGCACCAGGTTGTAGCCCTCGTAGTTGTCGAGGGGCACGAAGCCGGCAGGTCCCTCGAAGTGGCGGAGCGCCGAGATGCGTCCCAGCGTGTACTCACCCTTGCTGTCCGACTTGATGTCCGACACGTGGAGCAGGCGCTTGTGCTTGTCGTCATGCAGCAGGCAGAAGTTGCCGCCCAGCTTGCTGACGATGATGTGGGTGTCGGTGAGCGGTTCGTCCTCGCCCTCACACTTGCAGGGCACGGGATAGAAATACTCCGAGTTGGGCAGCTCCTTCGTCGACTTGATGCGGGTGTAAATCTGTCCTTCCTCGTCCTCCAGCACGTCGGTCCAGCCCATGTACATCACATTGGCGGCACGCATGCCGGCAGGCCAGCCTCCGTCAATCATCTCCGAACCGGTCATGTCCTTCACAAAGGTCGACGACTCCACGTCGACCAGCTCGGTGGGCGTGATGACCATCACCTGCGGACCGCCGCCGTACCAGTTGTGCTCGTGCAGGCGGATGGGGTCGTCCGGCAGGTACTCGTCGTTCTCGGCATGATACACACCGACGACCGTACGGATGGTGCTGTTGGCAATGTCGACCTTGTCCCCCAGGAACGAAGAGCTGAGGATGGCGCTCAGGCAGGTGTGCCCGTCCTTCTCGCCCAGGACGTAGAAGCCCGCACCGCTGTACTTTTCACGGACGCTGACATAGACGGTCTGGGCATAGTGCAGGTCGTTCACCAGGTCATGGATGTCGAAGACCAGCAGGGCGTTGCTCATCAGCGAGTCGCAGACATAGGTCAGGTCGCGCTCACGGCTCACGACCTGTGCGTAGTCGATGCTCCATGAATATTCCACATTGGCGATGTCCCGCAGGGTGTCGCCCTGCTCGCTGAGGATGACCGGCGACAGGGTCAGGGTGTCGCCCTGTGCCAGACTGAGGGTACTGCCGCTCCCGAAGGACGACTCGTCGATGACATACTTGGGGATATCCGTGTACGAATAGTTCCCCTTGTCCTCATAGCAGCCTGCAAGGACTGCCGCCACGCAGAGGTATAACAGGATTAGTTTATGTTTCATAGCTTTTTCTTCTCTTTACTTAAGGATTAATATCCGGCCAGTTCGATGGGCGAACCGTCCGCTTCCGTCCACTCGGGGTGGGCATCCAGTGCCTGCTGGTAGGCATCGCGGACCTTACGCATCTCGGTCAGCGAGTAGCCCGAATAGTCGGCAATGCCGGTGGACTCGATGAGGTAGTGGTACTTGGCATCGCTGTAGGGGCCGAAGATGGCGTTGGTGATGTCCTCGGTCCACCACTCGGGCTTGCGCAGGAGGTTGCTGAAATGGGTCTTCACCATCAGGCTGTCGGGGTAACCGACGTCAAAGTGGTCGTTCGCCACGATGCGCAGGGCGAGCGAGACCTCCTCGTCGTCCATGCGTGCGCTGCGCTTGAGCAGGACCTTGAGTGTGTCGGTGAACAGTCCCTTGCGGAACACCACGGGAGTGGGCAACGTGTATTCATCGGGCAGTGCTGTGGTGGCAGTGTCCACCACCTCGACGCTCACCTCGCGGTCGGCATTCAGCTGCTGGCCGATGAGCTGTATCGGGAAGCACGCCTCGTAGGTGTCCGTCCCGGGATAGAACTGGAAGGTGACGGTCTGCTCCTTCTCGCCCGTGAAGTAGAGGCGGTGGGAGCTGACGTCGTAAACGGGTATCTCCGCCTCCGAGCAGGCAGCAAACGCAAGCACGGCACACAGAGGCGCACTGAGTAACAGGTGTCTTTTCATAATCATTCTCGAATCGTTTGGTTAAATGGCACTCTCGCTGTCGGGCAACGGGAATACGAAGTTGGCGTCGTAGACGTAGTCCGGGTCAATGCCCAGGCGCTTGTAATAGTAGAAGAGCTGGCCCTCGCCGACGAACTCGCGGTTCGCCTCCTTGACGATTTCCGGACCGAACCATCCTTCGGGGTCGCTGGCAATGACCTGGCTGTACTTGCCCTTCGAGCAGTTGCGTCCTTCACGGACGACATCAATCTCGTCGGCAGCCTTCACATTGTCGCCGATGGTGTAGTAGTACTCCGCACGGATATAGTACATCTCGCTCAGGCGCAGCACCGGGAGCAGGTCGGCACAGTAGCTGTTGGACTCGTCGCTGTACTTCAGCGACAGCACGTTGTAGGACGTCGTGTTCAGCAGGACCGCATAGCGCACGTCCGACTGGTCGTCGAACAGGTAGGAGGCGTCGTTGATGTAGAACTTCGTGTTGTCGGCAGTGGCGTCGCTGTAGTTCGTCACGGTCTTCTGGTTGGAGAGGCAGAAGATGACATCGTGATAGAGGCGCGTGTTGCCCGTCGAGGGATAGGTGAACGTGAAGTAGGGGTTGCCCTCGTAGGCTCCGTCAATGATGGGCTGCGTCTCGTCGAACGCCCGCTTGTAGTTCTCCGCATCGTAGGGTCCGGCGTAGTTGTAGGCGCGTGCCAGGGCGGCGCAGATGGCGTAGTAGTTCATGCGATAGCCGCGGTAGGTGAAGAAGATGTCCGACGGGGGATTGCCCACACCCGAGCCTTCGAAGTTCTCGATACGGGCGTTCGTTGTCATCCAGTAGGCGTGTTCCTCCGCCGTGTCAAAGGGCTTCACCAGCTCCTTGGCAGTCTGGAGGTCGGCGATGATGCGGTCGAGCACCTCCCGGTTGGAGCTGTACTCCTTGAAGGTACAGGGGTACGTGTCCACATAGGGGATGTAGTCCTTCCCGTCATCCTTGACAGGAGCAGGGGCGAACAGACGCAGGACGTCCAGGTGGAGGAAGGCACGCAGAGCCAGCGCCTCGCCCTTGATGAGCTGACGCTCCTCCTCCCCTCCGCGGAACTTGGAGGCAGGCGCCTCCTCTATCTGGGCAATCAGCTTGTTGCAGTTGGCGATGCTGTTGTACATCTTCGACCAGATGTCGTCGATGACATCTTCCACCTTGGAGTCGGTGTATTCGAAGCCGGCGAACTTGTCATAGAGGGTGTTCGTGCCCAGGTACCAGGAAGAGTACATCTGTGCGGCGGCATCCAGGTAGCCCCACGTCAGGGCGGAACCGTAGAGCGAGGTCTCCGACATCTGACGGTAGACACCGTTGAGGGTCACGCGGTAGCCGTCACCCTCGGCAAACAGCTCGTCCTGCGTCAGCGTGTCAGACGGACGCACGTCCAGCCAGTCGGAACAGGAACTGCCCGCCAGGAGCAGGACGGCGGACAAGAGTATGTAGAGTTTCTTCATTTGTCGTACGTTTAAAGGGTTAGAAGGAAGCCTTGACGGCGAAACTTACGGAGCGCGAGTACGGGTAGCTCAAGCCACGCTCCTGCTTCACGGTGGAGGCATAGAACAGGTCGTTGGCAGACAACTCCAGCCGGAGCATGCTCAGTCCCCAGGGGGCTATCAGCTCGTTGTCGAAGGTGTACTCCAGCGAGAGTGAGTTCAGCGTCAGGTAGTTGTAGTCCTGCACGAAGCGCGACGTAGGCTGTGTCTGCGCGATGTTGTTCACGCCTGCCTGCAACGCCTGGAACTTCGACACGTCGCCGGGCTTCTGCCAGCGGTCGGTCAGCACGCGGTAGTCGACGTTGCTGTCATAGATGTCGGCGTCCTCAACCTTGTCGACCAGCGTCTGGTTGTAGCGCTGTCCGCCGAACTCGTACATGAACGTGGTGTAGAGCGAGAAGTTCCTCCACGATGCGCTGAAGCCGAAGGTTCCCTGGCCGTCCGGCTCCTTGTTGCCGATAACGACCTGGTCGCCCGAACGCCAGGTGTCCGTCACCGTCCCGTCAGGACGCAGGAACAGCTCCTTGCCCGACGCAGGGTCGATGCCCAGCGAACGTACGCCCCAGATGGAATTCATCGAACCGCCCTCGACGTATTGCAACAGCGGCTGCGAACGTGAGCTCTGGTTGAAGGGGTCGCTGTAGTAGTCCTGCACCTGCTTGTTGTAGTCGCGCAGGCTGTCGGAAATCTTCAGAATCTTGTTGCGGTTGTGTGCCAGGTTGGCGAAGATGGAGACGTACCAGTCGCGGTTGCGGAAGATGTCGGAACGGAAGTCCAGCTCGAAACCGCGGTTCTCCACCTCGCCCACATTGTCCTTGTAGGTCGTGAAGCCCGTGTGGCTGGGGATGGTCACGTCGTTCACCATGTCCGTCGTACGCTTCACATAGTAGCTCGCCTTCAGGTAGAACAGCCGACGCAGGAAGCTCACCTCGAAGCCGACGTCGAGCGTGTTGGTCGTCTCCCAGCGCAATGCCTCGTTGCCCAGGGCGTAGAGCGTGGCGCCATAGCCCGTCTTGTACCATTCGTCGGTGAATATCTGATAGGTGGTCTCTGCCTGGTAGGGGGCGAAGTTGACGGCGCCCGTCTGTCCGTAGCTTCCGCGGAGCTTGAGCAGGTCGAAGAAGCCCAGGTCGCTGATTGCCTCGTAGTTGTGCAGGTTCAGTCCGACGCCCGTGCTCCAGAACGTTCCGCACTTCTCATCGGCACCGAACTCCGAGGAGCCTTCCACGCGGATGCTGGCGTCGAAGAGGTAGATGTTGTCGTAGCTGTAGTTGAACACGCCCACGCCACCCATCTGACGGGTCGTGTTCTCGCTCGTCGACGGCTTCTCATAGACTTCCTGCGCATAGTTGGGCGAATGGAGGATGCCCGAGGGGAAGCCGCGGTAAGTCGTGCTGACCGACTCGGTCTGCGTCTCCTGCGCGTTAAAGCCCAGCGAGAAGTTCAGGTTGTGCTTGCCGAAGAACTGGTTGTAGGACAGGGTGCTCTGGAAGTCCCAGTTCAGGTTGGAGCCCGAGCCGGTGGTCAGTTCGCCCGACGAGTAGTTGGTGGAGCTGATGGGGTTGGTATTCTTCTTCGAGAGCGGGTCGAGGAAGCGGTCGCTCTTGTTCGTCTGGTAGGTGACACCCAGCGAGGCTTTCCACAGCAAGTGGTGCGTGATGTTCCACTGCAGGCTCAGGTTGTCGATAAGCTCGTTGTACGACGACTTGTCAAAGTTGTGCAACCCTGCCTCATAGAGCGGGTTGGTGATGGTGCCCGACATGTGCCAGTCCTCCAGCTCCTCGAGGTAGTTGCCGTTCTCGTCGGTGTACACGTCGTAGGGCTGCTTGGTGGTGTAGTCGGAGAAGGAGCCGTAGGGTGACTCCTGACTGTGGGTCGTGTTGAAGCTGACGTAGTTGCGCACCTGAAGCTTGTTGATGCGGTAGTCGAGGTACATGCCTCCGCCCATCGTCCGTCGGCCCGAGCCCTTCATGACACCGTCGTCCTGCTTGTAGTTGAGGTCGACGCCGAAGCGCAGGTTCTCCGTACCGCCGTCGATGTAGAGGCTGTGGTTATGGTTGAACACCGTGCGCAGGGGCTTCGACAGCCAGTAGGTGTCGACACCGCGCCGGACGTTGTACAGCTTGCCCTGATACTCCTCGTTCAGCCGTTCCTGGTCGGCGGGAGTGTCGGAGACGTAGCATCCTGCGAGGCGTTCTGCCTCCAGCTTCTCAGCCGCGTTGAGCAGGTGGTAGTCGCTCAGGTCAGGCGCCTCGACCTCACCGGTGAAACTGTACTGCACGTTGAGCTTGCCGGGCTTCGGAGTGACGGTCGTGATGACAACCACACCGTTGGCTGCACGCGAACCGTACATCGCCGTGGCGGCGGCATCCTTGAGGATGGTGATGCTCTCGATGCGAGAGGGGTCCATGTCATAGAGTTTCGTCACGTCGATTTCGAAGCCGTCCATGATGAAGGTCGGCAGGTTCGGGTTGTTCTGCAGGTTCGACTTCGAGGTCAGGCTCTGCGCGTCCAGCTCCTTCACGCCGATACCGGAGTTACCACGGATGGACACTTCGGGCAGGGCGTTCGGGTCCGAACCCCAAGTGGTGTTCTCGGCAATGCGGAACGACGGGTCAAACGCCTGAAGCGCCTTGATGACGTTCGTCTTGGAAACACGTTGCAGCTCCTCCTTGCGGATGGTGGTGGAGTTTCCCGTGAAGCTTTCCTTCTTGAAGTTCACAAAGCCTGTCACCACCACCTCGTCGAGCTGCTGGGCGTCTTCATCCAGACGTATTTCCAGTTCTTTCTCTCCCAGTGCGGACGCTTTCACCCGCACCTCCTTCGTTTCCATACCGACGAAGGAGAACTGCAACACGGCATCCGCTCCTTTCGGCACGTTGATTTGGAACCGTCCGTCGATGTCGGTGATCACACCGTTCATGTTGCCTTTGCGCAACACGGTCACACCGGGGAGCGAGTGGCCTTCCTTGTCTGCCACCCTACCCTTGACGGTAATGAGCGTTCTCTGGGTGCTTGTCTGCTGACCCGTGCTCACCCGCACCGACACCTGTGCTGCCACAGGAGCCGCGCAACAGAGGGCACACGCCAGGAGCGCACCTTGTCTCACTAGTAACTCTCGCTTTTTTCTCATGTTCTATATGTATTAAATACTCAACATTAGGATGATTCGTTTCACTTCTTCCGTCTGCGCCACCACGTCAGCGTGTAGCAGGCGATGAGGGCGGCGGGGACAAGCCCCATGAAGAGGATGCGCACCCAGATGAGTGCTCCCTGACCGATGGACATGGCGTCATCCGCCGGACGCGGACGGTCGGTGTTGATAGGGAAGACGTTGTAGGACAGGTCGCGGAACGACTCGGTGATGAGTGAGAAGTTCGAGCCGTTCAGGGCGTAACGCTCGGTCGTCAGCTCGCCGTTGCTCATGCAGTCCGCGTCGCCCAGGATGAGGATGCGCTGCTCCTTGTCGCCCACCTGACGGGTGAGGCGGAGCATCGTCGGGACGGCAGCCTCGCGTTCGCCCGTCAGGGTGTCGAGCACCGCCTTGTCGTCAACGAAGTCGGTCGTCTGCAACTCCATCCACGAGCCTTGTGCCGGGGTGGTGAGCATGGGGGTCACGTGGAAGGCGGTCGTGTCTGCCCACGCCAGTCCGACGGCACCGGGCATGATGATGCGGTAATCGTTGCGGCGCAGTCCGGCATAGACATCGTTCAGGGCGGCAGCTTCGGGTGTGAGTTCCTGCGCCAGGAGGTCGGCTGCATACTCTGCCGTCGGATGGACGACAATGCCCGGCAGGAAGCGGACGCCGAACGGCTCCACGAGGGGATTCATGACCTCCTGACGGCGCGGCTCACCGGCAATGATGAGGTTGCCCCCGCGCTCCACGTAGTCGTGCAGGCGTGCCAGTTCGCCGTCAGTGAACGGGGTGCGTGCCTCGGCAATGACCACGATGTCGATGTCGGCAGGGATGCCCGTGGAATCCGCCAGGTTCAGCCCGACGGCATCAAAGCCCTGGTTGATGAGGGAGTAGCGGAAGGTGAGGTTGCGGGCAAAGGCGGCATAGTCGCGCTCGCCTGCCTTGTCGATGCTGCGTTCGCCGTGACCAGCGACAAAGCCCACCTTGGGAGCCTTGACGACGAGCCGCTTCAGGGCAGCGGTGATTTCGCTCTCACGCGGGTCGCGCTGATTGTCGTCATACACACGCAGGAAGCTGCGTGCACCGTTCTCCCGTTCGAGGACGCGGACGAAGCGGTTGCCTTCGGGCGTGAGGTCGATGATGCGATGTATCTCTTCGGGACTGAGGAACATGTCGAAGTCCAGGTCCATGATGTCGCACATGCGGCGGGCGATGCCTTCCTCGTCCAATCCGGGGAACTGGGCATAGATGGAGGGATTGTTCACCCGGTCGTAGTAGTAGACGTAGTTCATCTCCAGCTCGGGCTTGAAGCGGATGTACTTCTCGAACTGCTCGCGGTCGTAGTTCAGCCGGGAGGGCATGCCCTTGCCGTAGTTCTCGTCGAGCAGGTTGACATAGGTGGTGATGGTCAGTCCGCCGGTCAGCTGCTTCATGACTTCCTGGCTCTCGGGCGTGAGCGTGTTCGCCTTGGTGGCAGTGGCGTCGTAGTAGCCCATGAGCTTGGGGCGTGTGGTGGTGTAGCCGACGAGGAGGGCGACGCAGACCGTCAGCGTGTACTGCATCCACTTGACAGCCGGCTTCACCGACGTGCGTGCGAACTTGAGCTTCAGGATGGAGAGCACGAGGAAGAGGACGATGACGATGAAGAAGTAGAGCACGTCCTGACTGCAAATCATGCCCTCGATGAGGCTGTCCGAACGGCCGGAGAGGGAGAGCCAGTAGGTGATGTCACGGACGAAGGCGATGTCCTGCCCCACATTACCAATGTAGTTGAGCAGTGCCAGCAGCGTCAGTGTGCCGACGGCGGCGACCACCTGATAGGCGGTCAGGGTGGACATGAAGAGTCCGATGGCGGCATAGGCACAGGTGAGCAACAGGATGCCCAACAGACCCGTGAAGGCGAAGGGGTAGTCAAAGTGCTCCACTGTCAGGGCACAGAAGACGAGGAACAGCAACAGCACGGCGATGAGCAGGAGGGCATAGACCAGCATCGACAGGTACTTGCCGAGGATAATCTGGGTGTTCGTTACCGGAGAGGAGTAGAGCAACTTGATGGAGCCGCTGCTGTACTCCTTGCTCATCAGCCCCATCGTGAGCAGGGGGATGTAGAGGTAGAGGTTGTCCTGCATGGCGGCAAACACACCGCCGAAGCCCAACAGGAGGCGCGAGGTGAGGTTATAGGGACGATAGCCCAGTGCGAGGTAACGCAGCTGGTCGTCAATCAGGTCGGAGAAGGTAAGCCCCGCCTGAAATGCGAAGATGATCAGTATGAGCCAGGCGATGGGCGAGCAGAACAGGTTGTACAGCTCCGCCTTGGCTATTTTCCATGTTGTTTTCATATTCACTGGAAATGGGTTAGTTGACGAGTTAACAAGTAAACGTGGGAACGGGAGGACTGCACCCGGCCGACGGGGGAACGGACGGACCGGGAGACGGTGCCTCATCCTTCCCCCTTCGAGAGGCGGGCGAATATCTCGTCGAGCGAGCGACGTTCGAGCCTGATTTCCTTCAAGCCCCATCCGCTGCGGACGCTCCGGTCGATGACCCGTTCGGTGATGTCGGGGCGGCGGTCGAAGTGGACGCGGAAACTTCCGTCGCCCAGGTCCTCGCTGCCGGTGACACCATCCAGTGCAGCCAGCTCATCCGTCGTCGGCGGATTGTCCCACACGACAAGGAACGAAGTGGGCGCGACGTAGTTGTCAAAGTCGTCCATCGTTCCGGTGAAGACGACGTGTCCGCGTTCGATCATGCGTATCTCGTCACACGTCGCCTGCACCTCCGAGAGGATGTGGGTGGAGAGCATCACGGCATGGTCGGACGCGAGCTCCTTGATGAGGTTACGTATCTCGACAATCTGGTTGGGGTCCAGTCCGTTCGTCGGCTCGTCGAGGACAACGAACTTCGGGCTGTGGACGATGGCCTGCGCGATGCCGGCGCGCTGCTGGTAGCCTCCGGAGAGGTTCTTCAGCAGACGGCTGCGGAAGTGGAGGATGCCGCAACGGTCCATCGCCCGCTCGACGGCGGCAGGGATGGCTGCCTCGTCCATCAGACGCAGGGCGGCGCAGTAGGTCAGGTATTCCTCCACGGTCATGTTGGGATACAAGGGAGGACGTTGGGGGAGGAAGCCGATGTACTTCTTGGCTTCCACCGGATTCTCACGCAGGCTGATGCCGTTGATGTAGACATTGCCTTCGGTCTGGTTGAGTACTCCGCAGATGATGTTCATCGTGGTGGACTTCCCCGCTCCGTTGGAGCCGAGCAGGCCGAAGACACCGCGGCTTCTCACTTCCAGGTTTATGTCGCGTATCGCCCAGTCCACGCTGTAACGGTGGGACAGGTGCTCTACTTTTACAATTGTTTCTTCCATAATGGGTCTATTTAAGTTGACGAGTGGACTGGTTACTATCTTCTGCGCCGACGCACACGGATGGTGATGCCGCAGGCAGCAAGCGCCAGGGGCAGGAGTCCGGCAAAGCCGTACTTGATCCAGCGGCGGGAGTCACGCCCGAGATAGATTTCGTTGTCCGTAGGTTCGGGGCGGGTGGTGTCCAACGGGTATTCGCCGTAGGAGAGCCACTTGAAGCTTCCGGTGAGCAGGGTGAAGTTCGACGAGTTGACGCCGTTGCGGGTCTTGCCCAGCTCGTAGTTGCTCACGCAGTCGGCGTCACCGGAGATGACGATGCGCTGCTCCTTGTCGCCCACCTGGCGGGTGAGTGCCAGTACCGTGGGGTAGCTTCCCGGACGCTCGCCGCTCAGGCTGTCGGCTGTGGGTACCTGGTCGAGGAAGTCAGTGGTCTGAAGCTCGGTCCAGCTCTTCTCGCCGGAGACGATGACGGGCAGGGCAGTGAACCCGCACGAGGGGTCAAACGAGAGGGCGGTCGCCTCGGGCATGCTGATGGTGTAGCCGTAGGCATAGGGACGACGGTAGGTCGGGAAGGCCTCGGCTGCCTGTGCCGTGATGTGGCCGACGGTCAGTGTCGGCAGGTCCACGTCGTTCGGCTCGACGAGCACGCCGGGCAGGAAGCTGACGCCGAAGGGGGCGACAACAGGATTCATGACCTCCTGACGGCGGTAGTCGCCGAGGATGAAGAGGTTGCCCCCGCGGTTGACGTAGGCGGACAGCTTGCCGCCCTCTGCCTCATCAAAGGGGGTGCGCATGTCGGCAATGACCACGATGTCGACGTCCGCAGGGATATCTTCCCGGGAGAGGTCGACGGTCAGCACGTCGAAGCCCTGGTTGATGAGCGAGTATCGGAAATAGATGCTCTCGGCAAAGCGGTTGTAGTCGCGGTCGCCGGTCTTGTGGATGTCGCGCATCCCGTGGCCCGTGAGGAAAGCGACCTTGGGCGACTTGACGACAAAGCGCTTGAGTGCAGCGGAGATTTCGGTCTCGGAGGGGTGCTTCTGGTTGTCGTCGTAGAGACGGAGGAAGCTGCGCTGTCCGTTCTCACGTTCGATGACGCGGACGAAGCGGTTGCCCTCGGGTCGCAGGTCGATGACCTTGCGTATCTCTTCAGGAGTGAGGAACATATCGAAGTCGAGGTCGAGGATCTTGCTCATCTTTTCCGCCTTCTGACGGTCGTCCAGCCCCACGAAGCGGTCGTCGAGCGACTCGTTGTCTGCCTTGTCCCAGAAATAGACGTAGCGCATCTTGATCTCGGGCTTGAAGCGCAGGTACTGCTCAAATCGCTCCACGTCGAACTTGAGCTGGCTGGGAAGCCCGCTGCCGTAGTTCGGCTCCAGGAGGTTGACGTAGGTCGTGATGGTCAGTCCGCCGTCGAGCTTCTTCACGATGTCCTGGCTGGTGCGGGTGAGCGTGTTCGACTTGGTGGCGGTGCAGTCATAGTAGAACTTCAGCGAGGGCAGCGTCGAGAGATAGCCGACGAGGAAGGCGGCAGCCACCACAGCCGTATAGGTTCCCCACGAACGGGCACGGGACACCTTGCTGCGTCCGGCACGGAGCTTCAGGATGGAGAGGCTGATGAACAGCACGATGACAATGAGGAAGTAAAGCACGTCCTCCGTACAGATGAGTCCGTCGATGAACTGGTAGGCGCGTCCGGAGATGGAGAGCCAGTAGGTGATGTCGCGGACGAAGGCATAGTCCTGCCCCACCTCGCCGACGTAGTTGAGGGCGGCGAGCACGGCGAGCGTACCCATGGCGGCGACCACCTGATAGGAGGTGATGCTCGACATGAACAGTCCGATGGCGCCGTAGGCACAGATGAGCAGGTAGATGCCCAGAATGCCCGAGAAGACCAGCGGCAGGTCGGCGTCCTTCACCGTCAGTCCCGTGAACACGGCCATGACCAGCAGCGGGAAGATGAGCGCCAGGTTGTAGACGAGCACCGAGAGGTACTTGCCCAGGATGATTTGCGGGTTCGTCACGGGCGAGGAATAGAGCAGCTTGATGGAGCCGCTGCTGTACTCGCGGCTCATGAGCCCCATCGTGAGCAGGGGGATGTAGAGGTAGAGGTTGCCGAGCAACCCCGGGAAGATGCCCATCCAGCCGGTGAACATGCCGGAGGTGGCTCCCCACAGGCCGTAGCCCATGGCTTGCGACTGGATTTGGCGTCCGATGGCATCGCTGAAGGCCAGCCCCGACTGGAAGGCGAAGATGACCAGGATGAGCCATGCGATCGGTGAGCAGAAGAGCGAGCGCAGTTCTGCCAATGCTATGCGGATGGTTGTTTTCATAACGGTTCTTTGCTAGGTTCGTTGGTTGAGGTGCGTCGATGAATCCCCCGTTCAGGAGCGGGAGGCGGCGGCGTCCGTGTGTGCACCGGTGTGCGGGGAGGCGACGCCCTTGCCCGAGAGCTGTGCGAACACGGTGTCGAGCGAGTCGCGTTCGAGCATGATTTCGTTGGGGCGCCAGCCTTTCTCCACGGCGAGGGCGGCGACACGGCGGGTCATGCCGTGGTCTTCACCGTCGAAGTGGAGGCGGAAGCGTGTGGGAGTGAGGTGTTCCACCTTGAGGATGCCGGGGATGGCGGCAAGCTCCTCCACCGGTGGTGCCTGTTCCAGCACGAGCACAAAGGTGCTCGGCGCCATGTAGTTATTGAAGTCGCGCAGCGAGCCGGTAAAGACCACCCGTCCGTGCTCGATCATCATGATTTCGTCGCACGTGGCCTGCACCTCGGGCAGGATGTGGGTCGAGAGCATCACGGCACGCTCGGCAGCAATCTCTTTGATAAGGTGGCGGATTTCGACAATCTGGTTCGGGTCCAGTCCGTTGGTGGGTTCGTCGAGCACGACGAAGGGCGGGTTATGGACGATGGCCTGCGCGATGCCCACCCGCTGCTGGTAGCCGCCGGAGAGGTTGCCTATCAGGCGGCGACTGAAGTGCATGATGCCGCACTTCTCCTTCGCGTGGTCCACTGCAGGGCGGACCTCCTTCGGGTCCATGAGGCGCAAGCGGGCACAATACATGAGATACTCGTCCACCGTGGCGTCGGTGTACAAAGGAGGGCGTTGTGGCAGGAAGCCGATGTAGCGTTTCGCCTGCACCGGGTCTTCGCGGAGGCTGATGCCGTTGATGTGGACATCTCCCTCGGTCTGGTTGAGCACACCGCAGATGATGTTCATCGTGGTGGACTTCCCCGCTCCGTTGGAGCCCAACAGACCAAACACCCCTTTCTTGCTGATCTGAAGGTTAATGTCCCGGATAGCCCATTGCACGCTGTAGCGATGCGACAGGTGGTCTACCCGTACGATAGGTTCTTCCATAAAGCAGAATAATGTCTTTAGGTTAGTATGGAGCCGACCCCACCGTTCCCCCTAAGAACGGCAGAGCTGCTTTTAATCTGTAAGCGAATGAATATTGAATCCCCTAATCTTTCAATATTTTCTGACTCCCTGTAGGGAGGTGTGCGAATATAGGAAGAAATATTCTGATATACGAGGATGGTGTAACGGTCGTTTGGATTTATTCACACTTACATATCCATGCAGACAGAACACATTTGCCGATAATACGGTCCTGCTGGCAGACAACTACTGACAGTTTCATCCTTTCTCACGGACAGAAGATAAGGAAATGCAGCATCCTCCCGACACCGTGTCACGAACTCACAAACAGGCATTTAGTTTATTTAACGCAATAATGGTTAGAACATCTTGCCGTAACAGATTCTTCATCGGGGCGAAACGGAGGTTTCAAATTCAAACCACGGCACGTAAAAACGGCCGTGCGCCTACATAATAAGTGTCAAAAACACGAACATCTGTAAGCGCACGGCAACGGTTCCGGAGGCAGCACGTCAGCCCACAGCCGACAGGGCGGCGGTGGCTTTCTTCTCGGTGTATGCCTCCACGACGTTGATGACATAGTCGCCCAGCTTCTCGCACTCGGCAATGAGGTCCATGTAGTGGACACCCATCTGGTAACCGTACTCCCGGTTGTTGATGTCCATCACGTTCTGTGTCTTGAGCTGGTCGCGGTAGTTGTTGATTTCCTGTTCAATGTTGAACGACACGTTCGGGTCTACCTCGTGGGTGGTGTCGTTGAGCAGCGCCATCATCTGCATCATTGCCTCGTTGACGAACTGGAACATCAGTTCGATGTGTTCGTACTGCTTCTCCGTGAAGTCGGTCTTGCCGCTGTGCTTGTGGTTCAGCGTACGCGCCAGGTTGTAGCAGCTGTCGCCGATACTCTCGATTTCGGACACCTCGCGCAGCATCTCGCGTATCTGCTCCTTGCTCTCGGAGCTGAGGCGTCCCTCGGAGACGAGGTTCAGGTAGTTGGCTATCTCCACCTCCATGCGGTCGCTGATATTCTCGTACTTCTCGATGCGGGCGAACAGACGGGTGAAGGCGTCGTCGTCGGTCGTGTGGAGCAGGTCGCGCACAAAGCCGAACATGCGGTGGGTGCGCTTGGCGTAGAGGTTGATTTCCTTGCGTGCCTGGAGAATGGAGAGCTCTGCCGTCGACAGCAGCCCGCCCTCGATGTAGCGCAGGCGGAACTCCTCATCGTCGTCCTTCGCCTTGATGACACGGCAGATAATCCGTTCCATCGGCTTGATGAACCAAATCAGGATGAGCACGTTGCAGATATTGAAGCAGGTGTGGAACGCCGAGAGCGCATAGGTGATTGCGATGTGGGGCGACGCGTCGGGTGCCATCCAGCGGACCAGCCCCCGCACCATGTCGACGAAGGGATGGAACACACACAGCACCCAGATGACTCCGAAGGTGTTGAAGATGAAGTGGGCGAACGCCGCACGCCGTGCCTGCGCATTGCCCGTCAGCGCCGCGATGTTGGAGGTGACCGTCGTGCCGATGTTCTCGCCCATGACCAACGCGATGCCCATGTACAGGTCGAGCACGCCGCCGGAACAGAGAATCAGCGTGATTGCCATGACCGCTGCCGACGACTGCACCAGCATCGTCAGCACGCTGCCGACCAACAGGAAGAGCAGCGTCGAGAGGAACCCCCAGCCCCGGCATGAGGCGATGAAGCTGATGACCGCCTCGTTGTGCTCCAGGTCCATGGTCAGCGCGTTCTCCCGAAGGGTCGTCAGTCCGAGGAACATGAACGAGAAGCCAAAAATAAACTCTCCGAATGACTTGCGCCCGCTCTTGCGGGAGAAAATCAAGGGGAGAGCTACAGCAAACAGGGGGAAAACGAAGTTACTCATGTTCATCTGGAAACCGAATATCGACATAATCCACGCAGTGAGCGTCGTGCCGATGTTCGCACCCATGATGACGGAGATGGCTTGTGCCAGTGTCAGCAGGCCGGCGTTGACGAAGCTGACCGTCATGACCGTCGTCGCAGTGGACGACTGGACGGCGCTGGTAACGAACGCGCCCGTGAGCAACCCCGTGAACCGGTTCGTCGTCATGGCGCCAAGGATGTGGCGGAGGTGTCCGCCCGTGAGCTTCTGAAGTCCCTCGCTCATGGTCTTCATGCCATACATGAGCAGTGCCAAAGAGCCGAGAAGCTTTAAAAATACGAAAATAGACATGCGGTTTATCTTTATTAATAGAGTCTCCTACCACGCCTCATCCCGATTATGCCTATCTTTAGCCACAGGCTTCTCCACCGACGGGAGACAGCCGCCAAACGAATCGCATAATTGTAACAGGAATGAAACAAGTAATACAAATCTGCTGCAAAAATAATGAAAAAACTCAGAGCTTTCCTATCGGGAGCTCACTTTTGCAAATCTACAAAGGCTTCGGACTCGACATGCCCTACGGCGTGGTGAGTGCCAAGGTGAACAACCACGTGGAGGGTCTGAACTTCCGTGTCTACCACAACAAGGATGTGGAGTTCCTCGACATCTCCAGCGAATCGGGACTGCGCACCTACGTCCGCTCGCTCTGCTTCGTGCTCTGCAAGGCGGTCGCGGACGTATTCCCCGACGGACAAATCCTGCTGGAGCACCCCGTCTCGCGGGGCTACTACTGCAGCCTGCGCATCGGGCGTGAACCGGAGCTCGCCGACGTCACCCGCATCAAGCAGCGCATGGCGGAAATCATCGCCGCCGACCTGCCCTTCCACCGCATCGAGCAACATTCCGAGGAGGCAATCCGCCTCTTCGAGCAGAAGGGCATGACGGACAAGGTGAAGCTCCTGCGCACGACGGGACGGCTCTATACCTATTATTATACGCTCGACGGATTCGTGGACTACTACTACGGCAGCCTCCTCCCCTCGACGGGACATCTGCACCTGTTTGACCTGGTGAAGTACTACGACGGGCTGCTCCTCCGCTTCCCCGACCGCATGAACCCCTCCGTACTGGGCGAGATGGTCAAGCAGGAGAAGATGTTCGACGTCTTCAACGAGAACCGCCGCTGGCAGGAAATCATGGGCGTGAGCACGGTGGGCGACTTCAACGAGGCGATTGCCGAAGGACACGCCACGGACCTCATCAACGTTGCCGAGGCACTGCAGGAGAAGCGCATCGCCCGCATCGCGGACGACATCTGCGCACGCCCCGACGTGAAGGTGGTGCTCATCTCCGGTCCCTCGTCGTCGGGCAAGACGACCTTCAGCAAGCGGCTCTCCGTCCAGCTCATGGCGAACGGCAAGCGCCCCCACCCCATCTCGCTCGACGACTACTTCGTCGACCGCCAGCACACGCCGCTGGACGCCAACGGGAACTATGACTACGAGTCGCTCTACGCGCTGGACCTCGACCTGTTCAACCAGCACATCCGCTCGCTCATCGCCGGCGAACAGGTGGAGCTGCCGCGCTTCAACTTCACCACCGGGGCGCGCGAGTACCGGGGAGACTTCCTGCACCTGGAGGAGAACGCCATCCTCATCCTCGAAGGCATCCACGCACTGAACCCCGAGCTGACGCCCCACATCCCGGAAGCGAACAAGTACCGCGTGTACGTGTCCGCCCTGACGACCATCTCGCTCGACAACCACAACTACATCCCCACGACGGACAACCGTCTGCTGCGACGCATCATCCGCGACTACAACTACCGGGGCTACTCCGCCGAGGAGACCATCCTGCGCTGGCCGAGCGTACGGGCAGGTGAGGCGAAATGGATTTTCCCGTACCAGGAGAACGCCGACGCCATGTTCAACTCCGCGTTGCTCTTTGAGCTGTCGGTGCTCAAGAGCCACGTGGAGCCTGTGCTGTACCGCGTCCCCGAGTCGTCACCGGCCCACTCGGAGGCTTACCGCCTGCGCCGCTTCCTCGAGTACTTCATCCCCGTGCCGGACCGCGACCTTCCGCCGACCTCGCTCCTCAGGGAGTTCCTGGGTGGAAGCAGCTTCACCTACTGACCCAGGCGTGTCCGCTACTGATTGATGCGTGTCCGCTCCAGGTCCAGCCCCGTCGGCGACTGGAAGACGTGGAGGCCGAAACGCGGAAGCACGGCAAGGCACACCTCGAGCACCTCAGCCTGCAGCATCTCGTAGGGAATCCATGAACGGTCGGCCGAGAAGAAGTAGAGCTCCAACGGGAGACCCTGCGGACCGGGCTGGAGCTGGCGTATCATCAGCGTCAGCTCCGCATTGATGCGCGGGTTACGACGCAGGCAGTCGGTGAAATAGGCACGGAACACGCGCAGGTTGACCACCTCCTTCTCATCCTTCAGCGGGGCGAACCACTCCTCATCGGCATAGGCGGACAGCTCCTCGGGCGTGCAGAAACGGATGCTCTGCATGTCGATGTTCACCGAGCGCTTTACCCGGCGCCCGCCGCTCTCCTGCATCACACGCCAGTTCTCGAAGGAATCGCTCACGAGCGTGTAGGGCGGGACCGTCGTCACGGAGTTGTCCCAGTTGAGCACCTTCACCGTCGTCAGGTTGACCTCCGTCACCATGCCGTCGATGCCCTGCTTGGGGATTTTGATCCAGTCGCCCGGACGGAGCATGTCGTTGGCAGAGAGCTGCACCCCGGCAACCAGTCCGATGATGGTGTCCTTGAATATCAACATCAGCACGGTGGCGGCGGCACCCAGGGCGGTGAACAGTGCCAGGGGCGAACGGTTCACCAGGACACTCACCACACCGATGACGCCGACACAGATGACGATAATCTTCAGCATCTGGTAAACACCCTTCAGCGGACGGTCGCGCAGGTCCTCATGCTGCGTCGAGAGCTCATAGACCGACGAGATGAGAGCGGTGAAGAAGCGGATACCCACGATGATGAGCCATATCTGGGAGATGCGCAGCAGGATGTCGAGCCACAGCCCCGTGCCGATGAACACGTAGGGAATCACGACATAGACCACCATCGCAGGCACGAGGTGGGAGATGCTGCGCAACACGCGGGGATTGAAGAGGTAGTCGTCCCACGTGGCCTTGGTCTTCGACACGACCTTCGCGACGAGGGGGATGACCACCCGACGGCAAATCAGGCCGACGAGGTAACCGAACAGGAGAACTGCCACGAGCCAGAGCACGCGGTGGAGGGTGGAAGTGGAGTCTTCGCCCATGAGGTAGCCTTCAGAGCGCAACCACTGGTCGAAGGTGCGAAACATATCTTCATTCATAAGGCAACTAATTTTCTGCAAAGATACAGGGCAATTGACAATGGACAATTGACAATGGACAATTATTGCCTTGTTGGACAGCTCCCATGCCGAAGGGCAATTGTCAATTGTCCATTGTCAATTGTCAATTGAAACGTTGTCAATTGTCAATTGACGTGTATCTTTGCACCGTATTAACGAACCAAGCTCTACGTGTTATGGAAAACCGGAACACATCGGGACGGGCGGAACGCGAACGGCGCATCTACCGCGTGACCATCGTCGGCAGCGTGGTCAACCTCGCCCTCCTCCTCTTCAAGTTTGCCGCGGGCATCCTCGGGCGCAGTGCCGCCATGCTCGCCGATGCCGTCCATTCGCTGTCGGACTTCGTCACGGACGTCATCGTACTCCTCTTCGTACGCATCTCCAACAAGCCGCAGGACAAGGACCACGACTACGGGCACGGGAAATACGAGACCCTTGCCACGGCACTCATCGGCATCATCCTCTTCTTCGTCGGACTGGGCATCTTCTGGAACGGCGCACGCTCCATCTGGGCGTTCGTCCGTGGGGAAACGCTCGAAGCGCCCGGCACCCTTGCCCTCGTGGCAGCCCTCCTCTCCATCGTCACCAAGGAAATACTCTACCGCTACACCGTCATCGTGGGACGGCGTGAACAGTCACAGGCGGTCATCGCCAACGCCTGGCACCACCGCAGCGACGCCCTCTCGTCGGTCGGCACGGCAGTGGGCATCGGCGGAGCCATCCTGCTGGGCGACAACTGGCGTGTACTCGACCCCGTGGCAGCCGTGGTGGTGAGCATCTTCATCGTGAAGGTAGCGTGGGAAATGGTCGTCCCGTGTGCCAACGAGCTCATGGAGCAGTCGCTGCCCGAGCAGACCGAACGGGAAATCGAGGAGATTCTCCTCAGCTTCCCCGGCGTGACGGAACCGCACAACCTGCGCACCCGCCGCGTGGGCAACAACTGCGCCATCGATGTGCACGTCCGCATGGACGGCAACCTCACCCTCCACCAGTCACACGAGACCACACGCGCCATGGAGCAGCGCCTGCGCGAGCTCCTGGGCGAAGGGACGTTCATCAACATCCACGTCGAGCCGGCGAAAGGGTAAGTCAGGAGGAGAGGTCCTCGCGGAAGTAGTTGGCAAACTGGTAACTGTTGTTGTGTGACAGGATTTCCTTGTTCGTCTTGTCGCCCTTGGGCGTCCGTTTCTCCTTCCAGTCACTGGGCGTCATGCCCGTGTAGCGCTTGAAACACTTGGTGAAGTACTTCGGGTCGTTAAAGCCCGTCATGTAGGCTATCTGGGAGAAGTTGTAGTCGCCGCGCAACAACTCGATGGCGTAGGCAATGCGCACACGGTGCATGAACTCCACGGGCGTCAGTCCGGTGACGGACTTTATCTTGCGGTAGAGCATGGAGCGGCTGATGTTCATCCGCTTGGCAAACAGCTCGATGCTCAGCCCGGCATTGTCCATGTTCTCGCGCATGAAGCGGACGATTTGTGCCAGGAACTCGTCGTTGCTGTTCCACGGCAGCACGTCCGTCCCCGTCGGTCGGCGCGCCCCTCCCGCCAGTCGTTCAGCGGACGGCTCCGCCGCCGCTGCTCCCTCCGGGTTGTCGCGTCGCTGCTGCTCCTCCTCGTGGCGGTGCAGCAACTGGTGGGCGTGCAGCAGCTCCGTGCGCATGTTCTCCTCCTGCTGCTTCAGCCGTTCGACGGTGCGGCGGCACTCCGTCAGCTCCGCCTCCAGACGGGCTATCTCCCCGTCCTTCTCCCGCCCTTCTTCCAACTGGTGCGCATGTGCCTCCTCCAGGTCGGCATGTTCCCTCTCGAGTGTCAGCAGACGGGCACAACGCTCCTGCAGGTCCGTGTATCCCTCACGGAGGGTGTCATACCGACGCCCCGCCTCATCGAGCAGCATCTGTTCCTTCTCCAGCGTCAGCGTCAGCTCGTTGCACGCCTCCTCCAGCTTCCGGTGCGTGGCGTCCAGCTCGTCGTACGCCTGGCTCTTCTCCGCATAGTGCATCTTCAGCTCCGCATGCTCTCTCCGGACCTCGGAGCACATCCGTTGGTTACGGCGCAGCACATGGAGCAGATAGCCGACGAGCAGCAGGAGCACGACCGCCGCACAGACCGCAGCCAGAAGGCCGTTCTGCAGGTCATACGTACTCCCCGTGGCAGCTTCCAGCCGGACACAACAGGCGGACAAGCAAAGAATGGTCAACGTTCGCATCATAAACAAGTCTTATCTGAGGATTCTACGGCAAAGATAGCTTTTCAATTGACAATTGGCAATGGACCAGGAACAATTATCTCAACTGAGGATGGACAACCGTCTGCGAATCAGGGACGAGTACACGCCCATGCGCGACGCACGAAAGCACAAGAGGGACGACCGCTCCGGTCGTCCCTCTTGTCTCCGCCTGATGAGTTCATACCCACGCCGAAGGGAAATTGTCAATTGTCCATTGTCAATTGTCAATTATCCTAGTCCCTGTCGAGGTCGACGAGGTTGCCCTTGAAGTCGAACTTCATTTCCCAGCGGTTGGAGAGCTTGACCTCATATTCCTTGTCATCCTTGTCCTTTTCGACGGTGATGATTTTGGTGTCGGGGTGATTCTCGGACACGTATTTGGTGATGAACGAGGGCACGGCAGCGGCGGGCACCTGGCTGTACTTGCACTCTATCTCCTTCCACTCACCGTTGCGGTAGAACTCCACGTTGTCGCCGTTGGCGAAGACAACCACGTATACTTTCTCAAGGAAGTCGGTCTCCACCTTCGAGATTACCACCTTCTTGTCAGCGAAATGTTGCTTGATGAACTGTTGCGCACTTTGCGGGAACTGGGTCACCGGCATCGAACGTTCGTTGTCGGCTTTCACTTGGGCAGATACCAGGGTAAACATGCAAACGAGGGCAAATAATACTTTTTTCATACGATAGAATATTTAAAGTTAGACATTTATGTTTTTAGTTACGGATGAGACGGTTGTCAATCGACAAGGAATGACAGCGTTCAATTGGACCGGAAACACCGTTCGATTGGACCGGGAACATCGTCCGATTGGACCGGGCGACCAGACCGGTCGCCCCTACATTCACCGCCTGATGGGCATATCCACACGCCGAAGGGAAATTGTCAATTGTCCATTGTCAATTGTCAATTGAAACGTTGTCCATTGTCAATTGCCTCAGTCCCTGTCGAGGTCGACGAGGTTGCCTTTCAGGTCGAACGTCAGTTCCCAGCGGTTGGAGAGCTTGACCTCGTAGAAGCGTCGGTTGTCCTTATACTCCAGCTTCCATATCTTCTGGTCGGCATGGTTCTCCGCCACGTAGCGTCGGATGAACTCGGGGACGGCTGACGAGGGTACCTCCGTGTACTTGCACTCGATTTCTTCCCATTGTCCGTGGCGGTCGAACTCGACCTTGTTCCCGTTGGTAAATATCACGTCGTAGCTGCGGTCGAAGAAGTCGCTTTCCATCTTTGCCAGTGCCACCTTCACCCCCTTGAAGTGCTCGCGGATGAAGCTTTGTGCCTTCTCCGGCAACTGGTCAATGCGGATGGGACGGTCGTCGTCGTTCGTCGCTCGTGCCGTACAGACGGCAATCAGGCACAGGAGGCTCATCAGAATCTTTTTCATAGTCCTACATTTTTGTCGGGTTTCACTTGTTGTTTCGTTCTTACACTGCAAAATTCAGGTGTAAATCTGAAAAGAATCTGAATCGGACGAAAAAAATGAAGTTATTGACAATTGGAAAGCGGTTGTGTCAATTTGTCAAAATGTCAAATGAATCGCCCGAGAAGGGCCTTCGTTGCGCCAAAATACGGATTGGTGACTGGGAAAGGAATTTTCAGGCGGTTTGTGAAATACACATTGACAGGGTTTCCGTCGGTTTCTTTTCTTTCTGTCTCCTTTCTCCATCCATCCGTTCCCTTCCGTCGGTCTTTTCACACAGACGGACGCAATTTCACACATCGGAAATCGTGCCCCTTCGGTCTCTAAAAAATGGAAACAGGGGACTGTTTTCGTACGGACGAACGACCACGACGGTACGGACACGTCGGTACGGTGGTGCGGACGCGTCCGTACGAAGCCAATCACAGGTGCTTTTGATTCTGAAAATAGGTTTACCGGATGCTTTTTTCGCGTTAGAAATGGTATAATTATGTGAATAAGGGTTTATTATGATGCGTTCTGACGGACGTATCTTAAAATATTTAACGCGCGTTTTTCTAATTGGGACGATTTTGCGAAAATGTGCGTTACCTGAAAACGGCAAATCG